>ENA-OSET01001634-OSET01001634.1-sediment-metagenome-genome-assembly--contig:-NODE-1634-length-23100-cov-13.563393_pt1 | contig 23100 bp, 14 predicted proteins | sample MGYA00237882_ERZ534229 | MGnify/ENA primary metagenome ERZ534229 (study PRJEB26408, sample SAMN06266212) | sediment metagenome | isolation source: Hudson Canyon methane seep mesocosm | place... | reverse complement strand
CTCGCTCTTTTTGGCGCTTATAACCAGTCAGAAACAGGCTCAGCACTGCGTGCTTCTTTAGACACACAAACCGATGCTGTGATGGGGCGTTTAACACAAAGCTTGCCTGCCACACTCTGGAATTTTGAAACAGATCAAATGATCAGCATTGTTGAATCTGAAGTAAGCGCCAGTGAAATAAAAGGCGTTTTTGTTTTTGATAACAAAAAGCTAGTACTCGGAAGAATGACTGATGATTTGGGTGAAGTCGCAGACTCTGTTTTACCTGATGACTTGGGAATAGTGAAAGAACTCCCTCTAAAGTTTGATGATGGTGGTGTACTCAATAAAGTGGGTCGAGTGATTCTTTTGGTTGACGATAGCGCTATCAAAGACCTACTCGATAAAGCGTTAATGCGCACCTTGGCTCAGGTCATTATCATGGTTATATTACTGGTAGCGACCATTACAATACTTCTTAAGCAAATTGTCATTCGCCCTCTAGATGAAGTAAGTGCTGCACTTAGCGATATATCTCAAGGAGAAGGTGATCTTACTCGTCGCCTAACAGCCAAAAAACAAGATGAAATTGGCGCCGTATCAAATCATTTTAATAGTTTTGTAGATAAAATTCAGGTTCTTGTTCAGCAAGTTGTAGGCTCAATGACCAATATGTCTGAGCTTATTCAAGAACTGGTAGAGGTTGCACAGAAAACCAGTCAAGGTGTTCAAACACAAAGCACTGAAACTGAACAAGTAGCAACCGCCATTAATGAAATGAGTGCAACAGCTCATGAAGTATCTAAGAATGCAGCGGAGGCCGCTGAGGCCGCTCAAAATGCTGATGAAGAGGCCTCAACAGCAAAATCAGTGGTTGCAGATACCATTAAGGCCATTGGCCACTTGGCAAGCGAGATAGATAACGGTGCAAGGGTAATCAATGACCTTGAAAATGATGTAGGCAATATCACCTCAATGGTCGGGGTTATTCAAGGCATTGCTGAACAAACCAATTTACTGGCACTTAATGCGGCCATTGAAGCAGCTCGCGCAGGTGAACAAGGCCGCGGGTTTGCAGTAGTTGCAGATGAAGTTCGTTCACTCGCCAGTAAGACCCAATCAACCACTGAAGAGATTCAAGAAATGATTGGTCGACTGCAAACCGGCGCACGAAGTGCTGTAACGGTTATGGAGAGCAGTAAGGAAAACGGCGAAAGCACTGTTAAAGAAGTTAATAAAACAGATAAATCTCTGGCAGATATTGTTTCGGCAGTGTCAACCATCAATGATATGAATACTCAAATAGCCAGCGCATCTGAAGAACAAACAGCGGTTAGTGAAGAAATAAGCCGAAGTGTCACACGAATAGCCGATGTTGCTGATGAAACTGCTACAGGCGCTATAAACACAGAAAACTCTTGTGCACGCTTGGACGAACTGGCTCAACAGATAAGAGAACAATTAGGTCAATTCAAGATTTAGTACTTAACCCTCCCCTCCTTAACCATAACCCTATCAAGTATTTTGATAGGGTTTTTAGTAACACCTCATTTTACAACGTTTATAATTTACAATGTTCATAATAAAATAACCTTCATAAAACAATAAGGAAAATAACATGTTACGACTAATTCTGATATTTATTTTCGCTATATCTTCCACCGCCAATGCAGCTGAGAAAATAACCTTGGCCAATGGAGAGTGGGCTCCCTATTTATCTAAAGATCTTAAACATTATGGTTATATGTCTCATATTGTGTCTGAAGCATTCGCAGAAGAAGGCATTGAAGTAGAATATGTATTTTTACCCTGGAAGCGTGGATTTGAAGATGCTAAAGAGGGTAAGTTCCAAGGCTCTCTCATTTGGGGTTATAACGATGATAGGGCTAAAGATTTTATTTACTCAGACACGGTAGCTGAACTAGGGACATCTCTTTTTTACAACAAGAGCAAGCCTATTGAGTGGAATGAAGCCACTGATCTAAAAAAATACAGAATGGGCGGGGTTATTGGTTATGCATACGGTATTGAGGAGCTAGAGAAACAGGGTATTCTTAAAATTGAACGCATAGGTAAAGATGTAGGGAATTATAAAAAGCTGGCTGCAGGCCGTTTAGATATCGTTCTTGAAGATACCGAAGTGGGTCACGAAAGCATTAATAAATTGGGCATGGCAGATAAACTTGCAGCACACCCCAAAACGCTTAAGTCACGCAAGTACTCAGTCATTATTTCAAAGAAAGCACCCAACGCTCAAGCTTTGGTAGATGCTTTTAACCGAGGTCTTAAAAAACTAGTTGATGATGGCCGTTACCAGAAGTATTTAGAAGCTTCTCGTCGTGGTGAGTATAAGTAAGCACAATCAGCATAATATCATCGCAGCCAAGAGCAGCTCCTACAAAGGCAATATAGTAAAACCAAACACTTGTAGGAGCGCCTCTTTGGCGCGATAAATACCCCTATATTGAACATGTTCCCAGTTCACATCTCTATTTTTAATTCTGCTTTAGTATTTCCTGTGGCTCAATTTCACTATTTTCTGGTAAGAATTCATCTGGAATCATACGAATAATTTCCGGTTTGGCATTTAACTCCGTTGACTGCCCCTCTACAAAGTTTAAATAGTTTACAGTAAAGTTCAGCCCTGTAATATCAGCATCACTTACAGTAATCAAAGTAGGAGCACCAACAACAGGATAGTCTCCTTGCGCCTCACCATAGTCACTTACAATGCCATCTTGATCCATATTTGTGCTTGCAAAAACGTAGTAATCACCAATGGGTATATCATTGAATGAGTAAGTATAGGTTCCTTGATTTTCAACGGCGGTCTGGAAATCAAAAATCTCTATAAGGACATCGTCCTCCTCCTGATTTACCGCATCTTCTGCAGCCTCTTGTACCGATCGTTCAATTAGACCCACAAACAAAGTACCCACTGTTGCCACTTTACTGGGGTCAGGAACAGTCATAAGAACAGAGATGGTTTTACTTGGTTGTGCCCCACTGTTTTTTTCATAATCAATCGTTATCGTACCTAAATGAGTTGAATTGAGAGGCAACCCCGTACGATCAATTGTTACTAAATAAGAGCCTAGTTTATTGCCATCAACACTTTGTTCTGTCACTGTTAACCATGTAGCATCCGCCATATTGCTATTATCAACATCACTAACACTGGTTATTTCAATGGTTCCAGTACTCCCCCCTTTTGTCATTGATATTGTAGTTGAGGTACTCAAGCCATCAAAGCTGATACTCGGAGGATTGATAGATAAAAAAGCAGGAATAGGAATGCCAGCTGCGGCCATCGCTTTAGAGGCGTTTATCAAACCATACCCAAAAGAATCATCTCTGCCTGCAGCACCGAGATCATCTGTTAACTGCCCCAATTCCAGTTTAGACTTAAAGGTTGAGGCATTTAACCCCCCATCGACTGACTTCATAAGCGCGGCTACACCAGCCACATGAGGAGCGGCCATTGATGTTCCCTCAAACCAAGCATAATCACTAGCATTAATAGTGCTGTATATACCGTCTACAAAAGGGTCTCCATCAATATTTTGCAACATATTGCCGCCAGGAGCACTAACGCTAATAGTACTGCCAAAATTTGAGTAAGGAGCCAGCTCTTTATCTTGGCCTACCGCACTAACAGAAATAACATTTGTAAAGGCTGCTGGATAAAACAAAGAGGATGAGTTTTCATTACCTGCTGCCGCAATAATAATAACGCCTTCGGCCTCTGCGGCATTTACAGCTGATTCCAGCGAGTTTGAGAAACCAGCTCCTCCCAAAGAAAGATTGATTATATCAGCCGCTTGATTCGGGAGGCTTCCACTTCCATTTGCCAGCTTGGCCGCATACAAAATAGCTTGTGCAATATCGGCATCATTACCTGACCCATCTATACCCAATACCCTCAACGGCATTATCTTAGCGTTGAAGGCAACCCCGACCCCCCCTGCACCATTTCCTTCTACCGCAGCAACTGTACCTGCCACATGCGAACCATGAAAATTCCCCCCTACATCTTCGGGGTTAGGGTCATAACCATCACCATCTCCAGCAATAGAAATATTAGAAACAAAGTCATATCCACCAGAAATATTTGCAGCTAAATCAGTATGCAATGATGCAATGCCTGTATCAATCACTGCAACTGTAACACCATCACCTTTTGCAACCTCCCATGCTTCGGGCAAGTTTATTTGAGAGTAATGCCATTGCTTTGAATAATCAGGATCAGTCGGAGTCAGAAATGCTTTTCTTACATAATTTGGCTCAGCCCATTCCACATCATCACGAGCCTTAAGTGACTCAATATACGTTAAGGTCTCCCATTTCTGTTGAATCTCATCAGGCCATGTCTGCACGTTCACTAACGATTGAGCCATTACTGAACGAGGCACAGATAAATCTATTTGCATTCTCATTCCATGCTTTGAGCTTCCACCAATGTGAGACAAGCCGTCAATCAACGCCAATTGGCCTTTTGCTCGATCATTAGCCTGGCTGTAAGTTAATGTAGACTTAGATGAAAGCGACTCAGTATCAGGCTCTTTTAATTTAACCAACACTTCACCTGGTACAAAATCAGCAGCCATAAGCAATGATTGACTTGTTGTAGTCACCCCCTGGGAAACCGTTAACAAATAGAGAGTAGGTCCTTGGTCTGCCCGAACTTCTATAAAGTAATCACCTGAGGCTGTAATAGTCATAGACTTGCTGTCTGGAGTAGAGGTAGTACTGTTAAGAAGAGTTCCAACACTATCGTATACCGCCATTGTCACATTTTGAGGACTTGCTAAACTGCTCGATTCAGCAGGAAAACTAACCAATGAAATAACCTGGTCTTTAAGTAGGGATACAGAATAGAAATCAGCTGGGTCGGCATCAAAAAAGAAGCGGTTATCTTGGTAAAAGCCAAAGCCAGAACTCACATACCCCCCTGTTGCAGAAGGGTTGATAATAACTTGTGCAGTGCCAATTGAATTATTACTAACTAACAATACTTCACCAGACTCCATAGAGTCATCATCAGCCAAAGACCCTGTAGGTATCTGGATCGTTCCTGATACATTGAATACAGTAGGAGCAGGAACTACCTCAGGCTCCTCCGGCAAGGGATTCGCTATTGTATCAGGCGTACCCGACGAAGACCCGCCACCACCACAAGCTGACAAAATAACTGAAAACACAAACACAGAAAGTGTTACTCGTAAGAGTCGTGAAAATTGTGAATCTAAAAAAAATAACAACATAAGCATCCTGTTTTGAGTCGGCAGAACTTAGCGTAATCAGGTGATTAGGTCTATTCTAAACCAAATAACAAATTTAACTGTTCTATTTCTGTAAGTTTAGACCATCAACATTAAAGCAGTCCCTCATTATGCCTTACGACCTAAAATCTATTAGAGTTCCTCGCCTCTGGGGAGTTCCATTAAAAACGCTGGTTTCATTACTTGAAAATGGTTATTCCAGAAAACTCCTTGAAAGCCCTCTTATAAAAGAAGCTGGCGTCGATAAACTTAGAGCATTGGTTCTTGATGACGCCCCCGTGATGACGCCTAAATACGGCAAAGGTCGCTCTATGTCAGCGGCTAACGCTAAAGAAACGCTTAGTATTTTCAATTTCAGCCATCACCCTACTCTCGACAACCCTGGGTTTCGTTTTCAGAACGTATTCGATTTTGCAACCGCTTACCGCAACGGAACAACAAACCCAGTGGACGTTGCTAAGCACGTTATAAAGGCTATAAAAGCCTCTAATAACGGAAAAATACCCTTACGAGCCATTATAAATTCTAACGAGCAAGATATTCTCAAACAAGCTGAGGCCTCTAAAAAAAGAATTGAAGAAGGTAAAGCTTATAGTGTGCTAGACGGTGTACCTGTTGCAGTAAAAGATGAACTCGATATGGTGCCTTATGCAACCTCCGTAGGCACCGCTATTTTTGGAAAAGATAATTCAGCCTCCGAAGATGCCACTGTTGTGGCTCGCATCCGTGCAGCAGGCGGCTTATTAATCGGCAAGACCAATATGCATGAAATTGGTATTGGCGTAACAGGGGGGAACCCTCATCATGGTGTTTGCCGCAACCCTTACAACCCTCTTCACCACACAGGCGGTTCATCCAGCGGCTCAGCCTCTGCAGTAGCCGCCGGTCTCTGCCCTCTTTCTATTGGTGCTGATGGTGGTGGCTCAGTTCGTATACCCGCAGCCCTATGTGGAATATCCGGTTTAAAACCCACTTGGAGTAGAGTCAGTGAGTTTGGTGCGGCCCCCCTTTGCTGGAGTGTTGCTCATGTTGGACCTATAGGAGCCACCGTTGATGATGTGGCACTGGGTTACAGCTTAATGGCAGGACCAGACACTAAAGATGAGGTCTCACTTGAGCAACCCAATGTACATTTAAAAGATTATCTCAACGATGACCTTACAGGGCTTAGAGTGGGTATTTTCACCCCCTGGTTCAAGCATGCAGATAATGAAGTAACCGAGCATTGTACCCATGCTCTCAAAATACTTGAAAACCAAGGGGCAACACGACATGAAATTAATATTAAAAACCTTGATGCACAACGCATTGCTCATGCAGTAACCATTGCCAGTGAAATGTTAACGGCAATGAACGAAGAGTATGGCAAAGATACCAGTCGGTTTGCACTCGACACACGCATCAACCTGGCCATTGCATCAACATTTACCGCTACAGATTATGTAAAAGCACAGCAAGTAAGAGGTTTAGCGATTAAAGCCTTTATGGAAGCCTTTGAGGATGTTGACGTTATTATCACGCCCTCATCTGCGATTACGGCGCCAAAAATTAATGACAAAGCATTGCCCGCAGGCGAATCAAATTTATCTGCATTAACGGAAATTATGCGCTTTGCTACCGCAGGAAATCTAACAGGCTTACCCGCATTATCAGTGAATGCAGGTTACTCTGAAAAAGGACTACCCATTGGAGTTCAGCTAATGGGGCGACCATGGGAAGAGAGCACATTACTCCGCATGGGAAGGATTATTGATAAAGCCACAATAAAGAAAAAGCCTGAGGTTCACTTTCCTCTGTTCTAACTTTTTACTTTTTACTTTTTACTTTTTACTTTTTACTTTTTACTTTTTACTCTTATGCAATAAGGCATTAGTTGATATTACTGAACCTGAGTAAGCGACAATGCCTAATACTAACAATAGCGGCTGCACAAATAGAGCAAATTGAGGTACCGGGTCAGCCATCATCACTAGCACAGAAAAAAGTAAACCGGGTACCAAAACCAAAAATACCGTACCCGCAATCAAAAATACAATACGCTCCTTATGCTGAAGCATTTTCGGGTCTATCATCAATCCCATTATAAACTTAACAATAGCTAAGCCCCCCAGAATTGCAGCCGCCATTGATAAGTCATAGCTAGAGAGAATAGACTTCACGTCACTTTGCCATAGTTTAAAAATAGCGATAACAAAAAATGGTAATAGAATGAACATAATATCGGCATAGGTACCAAATAAAATACTTAACTGTTGTTCATCTTCTCCTGAAATAACACGTCTATTTTCAACATAGTCATTCATTGCTGAGTCAGTAGCCTCTGTATTCATGTTGTTACCTCTTCCTGTTGGGCAATATAATCTAAAGTCTCTTTCAGTGCGGTATCTGCTTTAAAAAATAGTTTTTCAATATGAGTCGATAACGCTCCACGCTCAATCGCATCTTCCAGTGCAGCAGCATTCAAGCATAATGATTCTGCAGCTATGCTCGCAGCAACCCCCTTAAGGGTGTGAGCTAAACGATGAGCCAACTCTGCATTTCCATCGTCATAAGCATCAATAATCTGTAATACAGACGCCTCCTGCTCCTCTTTAAAACGTATAAGCATACGGGTAAGCATTTCCTGGCTTCCACCCATTTGCTCTAAAGCAAGCGTAAGGTTTAAGGGATCAACTCTTGAAGCTGCCTCGCTCTTTGAAGACTGCGTCGATTCGATGTCTGAATCTGGCTCCGACTCTAATTCTTCGGGCAATATCCACTTCACCAACTTGCTATACAATACGTCTTGGGAAACAGGCTTACTTATGTAGTCATTCATGCCGGCATTCAAACATTTCTGTTTATCACCTTTCATTGCATTAGCGGTCATAGCAATGACCGGCATTGACTTTAAACCCAGCTGACTACGTATTCGTCGCGTAGCCTCAAATCCATCCATTATTGGCATTTGAACATCCATCAATACAGCAGAAACCAACCGAACATTAGTGTCGATGGATAGAAAATCAACAGCTTCTTGCCCATTTTGAACCAACTCAACATCAATATTAATTTGCTTCAAAAATTCCGTCGCAATTTCCTGGTTAAAAGGTGTATCTTCAACCAATAGTACACGTTGCCCAGACAATTTTTTGATTGATGTTTCAAGCTTACTCAAACTTTGTCTACTTGAGCGCTTTTGACCTGTGAAGCCTAAAATATCTTGCATAGAATCAAGTAACAAAGAAGGTGTAACCGGTTTTATCATAGGATAAAAATAGTAACTCTCTGATGTCTCGATCAGTGTTTCTTCATTAGAAAGCGCCATGACAATAATAGGCGTTTCTGCAAATACAGGTATATTCCGAATACCCACAGCAGCATCAATAGTACTCATTGCATTTAACTGTCGGTCAATAATAATCACATCATAAACAGGCTCTTTTACTTCATTTGTTAGCTTATCAATCAGGGTAAAGTCAGGCTGTATCCAGTCAGTTTTACACTGGAAAGATGATAAAATTTCAAGCATTGCATTCTGCCCTGCATCTTTATCATCTATTAACAGTACACGTAACTCTTTCAGCTCCTTCCCCGCATAAATATCTGCAGATACCTTATCTTTCTGAAGATCAAACCAAGCATTAAAAGAGAAGGTACTCCCCTCTAATTCTTTACTCTCCACCCATATTTCACCTTCCATCATCTCGACTAGCTGCTTACTGATACTTAGACCTAGCCCTGTGCCACCATACTGACGTGTTGTAGAGCCATCGGCCTGAGAAAATGGTTTAAATAGTTTTTGTTGTTGCAGTGCTGTAAGGCCAATTCCAGTATCACTTACAGAAAACTGTAATTGAACTTTATCTTCAAGAGATTGAACCTCAGTAATTCGAACAACAACCTCACCTTCTGCTGTAAATTTAATAGCATTATTTGTCAGATTCACCAATATCTGCTCAAGACGTAACGCATCTCCAATTAACCCAGCAGTCACGCCATGACTTGCATTCACCACTAATTCCAGATTTTTTTCAGCTGCACGATGAGACAGCATGGTTACCAAATCATTAATAACAGTATAAATATCAAACGGAACATGCTCTAAATCCAGTTTCCCTGCTTCAATTTTAGAAAAGTCGAGTATGTCATTAATAATTCCCAGTAACGATTTGGAGGAATTCTCAATTTTGTTTATATAATCACGCTGCTTGGTCGTAAGATCTGTTTTTTGAGCCAAAGCTGAAAAGCCAATAATCGCATTCATTGGGGTGCGTATTTCATGGCTCATATTAGCCAAAAATTCACTTTTCGCGGAAGTAGATGCCTGTGCCGCTTCACGCTCACGCTCCGCCCTTTCTCTCTCTATTCGCTCAGTTATATCGATAAGGGAACCTTCTAAGTACAAAGGTTGCCCCTTTTCATTACTAACCAAACGCGCAGAACTACTTCCCCAAAACATAGAACCATCACTTCTTTTGTACTGTGATTCAAACGCAGTGACTCTTCCTGACTGCAGGAGCTTAGACTCAAATCGCTCTCTATCACCTTTATCAACACAGCAATCAACGGCAATGTCCTCAACAGCTAGAATAATATCGTTAGCCGATTCGTAACCAAAAAGATGGGCCAAAGCAGGGTTTGCGCTCATAAAACGACCTTCTAAAGTGCATTGAAAAATACCTTCAGACGCATTTTCATAAAGTGTTTGAAACTTATTCAGGTGTGCAAGAGCTAGTTCATTTGCATCAACCGCCTGTTTTTGGGCCACCAAGGCTTTTTTACGTGCGAATTCTGTTTGTCGCTTTTGTGTGTTAATACGGTCAGCTAGTGCAAGTGAGAGCAGAAGTACATTTGTGAACGCACCAAACTGAATACCATTGCTGGTGAAGTAATTATGAGGAATAACACCAAACAAATAGAGCAGAGCAGCTAGTACACCGCCCATATAACCAATCCAGGCAAAAGTGTAATATCGAGCAGCTCTATGCCCTCTGCGCCACAGTACAATTCCAATAATACTTAATACAAAAGCATAGAAAATAGTGACTCGAGTTGATAGCTGGATGCTGAAGTTGTAGTCTGTCATTAATGAAATAATCGCTAACCAAAGCGAAGCAATAACACAAAATTTAATCAATGCATCCATCATTGGAGCACGATTTTTTGTCTGCAAGAATGCTCTTGAGAAAAGCATTAAAAATGCCCAAGTTAAATTAAGTGCAAGCGGAATAATGGTATTATTCCAGGCAAGGTCTTTCCAACTAACATACTGCCATATAAGGCCACCGATCGCGCACTGGCCAACCAAAAATGCACTAATAGCTAAAACATAGTAAAGATATGCAATGTCTTTTATTGATATAAACACAAACAAATTATAAAGCAGCATTATCACCATAATGCCAAAAAAAACGCCCTGCTGTAGTCGCTCTTGAGAAATGTGGTTAGTAAGGCCTTTCGATGACCATAAGTTAAGACCTAATTGTTTAGAGCTATCACTTTCGACTCGAATAAACAGTGATCTACTCTCACCCGGTAGTAGCCGTACATTAAAAACAGCACGAGGAAAAGAAAAAGGGTTATTCTCGAATACTCTAGAATCCCCCCTTTCACTTTTAGTATAAGAACCATCACTAGACACCGAATATACATCAATCTTATCTAGCAGGGGGTACTCAAACTCCAACCACCAGTCTTTCGGTAAAGTAGATAAACGAGTGTGATATTTCGCATTAAACTTAATCCAGTAAACCGCCCGATCAAAACCGAAGTTTGCACGAGGCTTGTCAATTTTAAAAAAATGCTCTTCACCCGCACCATTAATTAACTCTTCAACCGTATACCTGCCTTCTTCGTCTTTCAGGTATAAAACATCAGAGCCAAGTTGCTGTAATTGAGTATTAAACTGGAGTTTTATCGTTGATGAGGCATAGGTATACGAGGACCCTATTGAGCCCAACAATATAACCAGAATTGATAGTAATATGTATAAACTGGAGGAAAATTGCTTCTGACAACACCTCACAAACCGCGTGAACAACGCGTAGACCCCTTATTTTCTTGTTGTATTGCAAACAAGTATAGACAAGGCGTCAGATTGTGAAGTTGGAATAGTGTAAAAATAACACTCTAGAACGATTCTTAACGGTTTGTTACGTGAACGAAGTGTAGAGGTTCAGTCGCTATTAACCTGAGGTTATTTTTTGATTTGATGCACCACAGAATATTTTATGGCTTTCTTCTTTCTGCAGAGCCCTAACTTTCTTTATGCATGACATATAAGTGTCAGCCTTCTCAATATGCGCAAACTCTCCTTCAACTTTCACAAAATACACTTTTTTGTATTTGCTCCTACTTCCTCCTGACCAAGGGGAAATTTGCTTATCTGAATTAACACATTGGTAATTAACCTGAAAGTTCTGCCCACTCTTTTTGTTAAATCGATGGTTAAACTCTCTCCAACCGAAACTCAGCCCTAGTCGTTTTTCTTCATTGCACTTTTCAAGCGTAGTCACTTTAGCACTATTAAAAAAAACGACTTGGCTCATAGTTGTCCCAGACCGAACAACTTTTGCAATCATCATTACATTCTGCTCAGCGGCTTGTAATGCACCACTACAACATAACAATACCAATAAAACCCACCCTGGAAATTTTAAATCCATTTACCACTCCGCTTATTAATCACTACTATAGAAATGTAAACTGCCAGGATGCTAACAGCCAACCAGTAAAAAGCTAGTATATAAATTAACTCCCCGACCGACAGTTCACTTCACCGCTAATAAAAGCGCTTGCTCTGCAAGTTCATCAAGCGTCATACCTCCGCGCTCATCAAACCATGTAGTGGTCCAACTAAGTGCCCCGGTTAAAAAACGACGTAGAATAAAGGTATCACCGGATACAAGCCCCTCATCCTTTGCCTGATTAAGAACATCTAGCCAGAGTTTTTCGTAGATATCTCTGAGCGATAATATATGAACCTGACTTTCTTCAGTTAAACTACGCCACTCATAAACCAAAACGGTCATCGCTTCACCAGTAAAACCAGTAATAGAAGTTAACTCGCACTTGATAAGCTCAAGTAATTTTTCCTTCGTTGTATCAGACCGTTCCAGCGCTCGAACCATACGAGCAGTGTTATAACGAATAGCCTCTTCCATCACAGCTTTGAGTATTTCTTCTTTGGTTTTGAAGTGGTGAAAAATACTTCCTGACTGAATACCAACTTCAGTAGCCAGATCTCGTACAGTGGTACGCTCATAACCCTTCTTTTTAAAAAGGTGGGCCGCTTTAACCAATAAACGCCCACGCGCACTCTCAGGGTTAGTTACATAACCTTCTTCTACCAATACTTCCAACTCAGACTTCAAGCTATTTCATCCTTATAAAAACTAAATATCAACAATTCAGACTATTCTACATTCTGTACAAGGTTATCCGAAGTCGCTTTTCAAAATTTACTAAACTCGCTAGTGCTCAAACAAACGCAAATTTTGAAAAGCGACTTCGGATAACCCTCTAGATCATACTAACGATAATGAGCAATTTTTACAAACCAAGCGCTTGCTTGGTTTGTTTTTCTAAGGTATCGTACCAACTATAAAATACAACAATGAAATAAAATCATACTAGCGGAAAAATACCCTATGAACGCTAACACAAAAAAAATTCGTATCGGTTGTGCATCTGCTTTTTGGGGTGATACAGAAACAGCTGCAGCTCAACTGGTTGCTAAAGGTAACATCGATTATCTGGTATTTGACTACCTGGCTGAGATTACCATGTCAATCATGGCAGGTCAGAAGATGAAAGACCCCAATGCGGGTTATGCCACTGACTTTGTCAAAACAGTAATGACCCCCTTACTTGCAGAGATAAAAAACAAAGGTATTAAGGTTATCAGTAATGCTGGCGGCGTAAACCCTGAAGCTTGCCGCAATGCCCTACAACAAGCCGCAGACAATGCTGGAATTGAGCTTAAAATAGCCGTAGTTACCGGCGACAACATCCTTCCAAATAAAAATAATTACACTAAAGACGGCATTACAGAAATAAATACCGGGGCACCTATTCCCCCTATGTTCGTCAGCATGAATGCCTATCTTGGAGCCCCTGGAGTGGTTGCAGCTCTTGAAGAAAGCGCTGACATTATTATTACCGGTAGAGTGGTCGATAGCGCAGTAGTTCTAGGTGCATTGATTCATGAGTTTAAATGGTCAATGGATGATTACAATAAGCTAGCTCAAGGTAGTCTGGCAGGCCATATTATCGAATGCGGAGCACAGTGTACCGGTGGAAACTTTACTGACTGGCAGGAGGTCGCCAATGGCTACGATGATATGGGTTTCCCCATTGTAGAAGTTGAAGCCAATGGTGATTTTATTGTAACTAAGCCCGAAAACACTGGGGGTATGGTTAGCTGCGCAACAGTAGGCGAACAATTAGTTTATGAAATTGGTGATCCAAGAGCTTATTTCTTACCCGATGTTGTTTGTAATTTCACTCAGGTAAAGCTTGAACAATTAGAAAACGATATTGTTAAAGTAACCGGTGCAAGCGGTCACCCTCCCACAGACCAGTACAAAGTATCAGCCACTTACCCTGACGGATTCAAATGCAGCGTATCCTTTTTAATTGGCGGAATACAGGCCGGCGCTAAAGGCCAAGCGGTTGCAGACGCCATCATCAAAAAAACCAGTCGCCTATTTGAAGAACGCGGAATGAAGCCTTATTCCGAAATTAATATTGAATTATTAGGTACAGAAACCACCTATGCCGAACGCGCAACATGCACCAATACCCGCGAAGTTGTGGTTAAAATTGGCGTTGCTCATCCAGAGAAAAAAGCACTAGTACTATTCTCACGAGAAATAGCACAAGCAGGCACAGGCATGGCTCCAGGCCTTACAGGTATTGTCGGTGGTCGACCTGCAGTATGGCCAAAAATCAGGCTTTATTCTTGTCTTGTCCCTAAAGAAGGCATTGAAGTTGCCGTTGATATTGCAGGCACAATAACACCCGCTACCGTTAACACTACAGGCGGATTTAACGAAGACTGCATAACATCTCAGGCAATCAAAGAAGACACAGTAAATCAGGCGACGCTCACCAAAGAAGTACCCTTAATTAAACTCGCTTGGGGGCGCAGTGGTGACAAAGGGAACCACTCAAATATCGGCATTATTTCCCGAAAGCCTGATTATCTCCCCTATATCCGTGAAGCACTCACCTCTACAGGCGTTGCTGGTTTCATGCAGCACACTTTAGATGATGAGAGCGGCAAAGTAAGCCGTTGGGAACTCCCTGGAATTAACGCGATGAACTTTCTACTTGAAAATAGCCTTGGTGGTGGAGGCGTTGCAAGCCTTCGAATAGACCCACAAGGGAAGGCCTTTGCACAGCAGTTATTAGAGTTTCCGGTTCCTGTACCGACACAAATCTTTGATGAGGTGAATCAATAATGGGCTACAACTCAATTTATAAAGACACTCTTTTCGAAGGAAAGAACATTATCGTCACTGGTGGGGGTAGTGGTATTGGCCGATGCACAGCCCATGAGCTCAGCTCGTTGGGTGCCAATGTCATTATTGTTGGCCGAAAGATAGAGAAACTTCAGGGAGTTGCAGGCGAAATCAACGAAGATGATGGAAAAGTTGATTATTTTAGCTGCGATATCAGAGAAGAAGAGTCCGTATCAGCAATAATCAAAACGATTATTGCAAAACATGGACAAATTCACGGTCTGGTTAATAATGCAGGAGGTCAATACCCATCACCGCTAGCCTCAATTAACCAAAAAGGTTGGGAGACCGTAGTTAGAACCAACCTAACCGGTGGATTCCTGGTAGCCCGTGAAGTTTACAATCAGTCAATGGCTAAAAGTGGTGGGGCCATTGTTAATATCGTCGCGGACATGTGGGGTGGTATGCCAGGTATGGGGCACTCTGGCGCAGCCCGCGCCGGCATGGTCAATTTTACTCAAACAGCCGCTATTGAATGGGGAGCATCCGGTGTTCGAGTTAACGCTATTGCGCCTGGTTGGGTAGCCACTAGCGGTATGGATACCTACCCTCCTCACATGAAACCTTACCTTCTGTCATTAAAAGATGCGGTTCCTCTCAAACGATTAGGTACCGAATCTGAAATGAGTTCTGTTATTTGTTTTCTGCTGAGCGAAGGCGCTAATTTTATCAGTGGTGACTGTATTCGAATCGACGGAGCTGCCTCTCAGGGAACCAGAGTTTGGCCACTCCCGAAGGCGAAAAATTCTGAATCATACAATGGATTCCACCGCGCAACGACCCCTAAGATTTTTCAGTCAACCGAAACCAAAACATAGGCGAAGATCTCTCATGCCAGTATTACAGTCAACTCTCGACACAAACTCTGAAGAGTTTCATCAAAATTCTGAAGCGATGCAAAGCTGCATTGATGAATTTCGTGCCGTAGAACAAAAAGTAATAGATAAAGCCAATGAGTCTAAAGCAAAAATTCATAAGCGCGGCAAGCTACTTCCACGAGAACGCCTGAAATTAATGCTTGATCGGGGGGCGCCATTTTTAGAACTATGCCCTCTTGCTGGTTACAAAATGCATGATGACAAAGATGGTTCAATGGCCGGCGGAGGTGTTATCTCAGGCATTGGTTATGTAGAAGGCGTACGCTGTTTAATTGTTGCCAGTAATAGCGCTATCAAAGGCGGAACTATTTCACCCGCAGGGCTCGATAAAACATTACGTATTCAAGAAATAGCCAAAGAAAACAAACTGCCTATCATCACCATGATGGAAAGCGGTGGAGCCAACCTCAACTATGCCACCGATATTTTTGTACAAGGTGCCAGAGGCTTTGCCAACCAAGCAAGACTTTCTGCAGCAGGCATTCCACAAGTGACCATCGTACATGGCAATGCAACAGCAGGGGGAGCCTACCAGCCCGGCTTATCTGATTACTCCATCATGGTCAAAAACAAAGCCAAAATGTTTTTAGCCGGGCCGCCACTTCTTAAAGCCGCCACTGGTGAGATAGCCTGCGACGAAGAACTAGGAGGCGCTGAAATGCACACTAGCATCGCGGGCACTGCTGAGTTTATGGCTGAAGATGATTCAGACGGTATTCGAATTGCTCGTGAAGTAATTAAAACCATTCCATGGAATGAACAACTTCCTGCGCAAGAACCAAAGAAATGGAAAGCACCACTTTACTCATCTGATGAGTTAATCGGCATCGTCCCTAATGACGCTAAAAGACCTTATGACGTTCGTGAGATTATTGCCCGAATTGCTGACGGTTCTGAGTTTTTAGATTTCAAGCCTCTCTTTGATAATCAAACCGTATGCGGTTTTATCAACATAGAAGGGCACGCTTGCGGAATTATTGGCAACAATGGCCCGATCACCCCAAAAGGCGCAACCAAAGCAGCCCAGTTTATACAGCTGTGCGAACAATCAAACACCGCCATCCTGTTCTTCCACAACACCACTGGCTTTATGGTGGGCACTGACTCAGAACAAAACGGCGTAATTAAGCATGGCTCAAAAATGCTTCAAGCCGTTGCCAATGCCACGGTACCCAAACTCACGATGGTTATAGGCGGCTCTTATGGCGCAGGCAACTATGCCATGTGTGGCCGAGGCTTAGACCCTCGCTTTATTTTTGCCTGGCCTAACAGCCGCACAGCCGTTATGGGCGGTGCACAAGCAGGTAAAGTACTCCGCATTGTGACAGAAGAAAAACACCTGAAGATGGGTAAAGAAGCCGATCCGAAAATGCTAGATATGATAGAGCAAGCAACCGCTCAAAAGCTCGATAAAGGCTCTACATCACTTTATGGCACGGCACGACTGTGGGACGACGGACTTATCGACCCACGAGATACTCGTAATGTTTTGGCTTACCTGCTTGATATTTGCTCAGAAGCTGAGGCTAGACCATTACGTTCAAACCATTTTGGGGTTTCCAGATTTTAAACGTACTTAAATTTTAAACGTACTTAAATTTTAAACGTACTTAAATTTTAAACGTAGTTAAACACAACAGAACAAGAAGAGGCATCACATGTTATTCACTCAAGAGCACAACGAACTACGTCGCACCGTAAAAAACTTTGTTGAAAACGAAATAAATCCTTACTGTGACGAATGGGAAGAAGCAGGTACCTTCCCTATGCGAGAGCTATTCAAAAAGATGGGCGATCTGGGTCTATTAGGCATTAGTAAACCAGAAAAATATGGAGGCATGGGGCTTGATTACAGCTATAACATCGTTGCGGCAGAAGCATTAGGTGCTGCTCATTGCGGGGGCGTACCACTCGCTATTGGCGTTCAAACTGATATGTGTACCCCTGCCCTTGCCCGTTTTGGTTCGGATGAATTACGTGAAGAATTCCTGGCTCCAGCTATAAGAGGAGAGATGATTGGCTGTATTGGCGTAAGTGAACCCGGTGCAGGCTCTGATGTAGCCGGACTAAAAACCACAGCAAAAAAAGACGGTGATGATTACATTATTAACGGCACCAAAATGTGGATCACCAACGCCCCCAGTGCCGATTTTATCTGCCTGCTGGCTAATACATCAGATGACAAGGTTCATATCAACAAATCATTAATCGTTGTCCCAATGAATACACCAGGTGTAACTGTTGCCCCAAAACTGGAAAAGCTAGGTATGCGCTCTTCTGAAACAGCTCAGGTATTCTTCGACAATGTGCGCGTTCCGCAACGTAACCGCATTGGCAACGAAGGAATGGGGTTTATGATGCAGATGATGCAGTTTCAGGAAGAAAGAATGTTTGGTGCAGCTAACTCGCTAATGGGGCTTGAGGGCTGTGTAACCAAAACCATTGCGTACTGTAAAGAACGCGAAACATTTGGCCAGCCACTAATTAACAACCAGGTTATTCACTTCCGTTTTGCTGAACTTCAAACAGAAATAGAAGCCTTGCGCGCATTAACTTATCAAGCAGTAGAGCTATACCTCAGCGGAAAAGATGCGACCCGTTTAGCCTCCATGGCAAAGCTTAAAGCAGGCCGTTTAGGACGTGAAGTCACAGACTCTTGCTTACAGTACTGGGGCGGTATGGGCTACATGTGGGATAACCCCGTTTCACGATGTATGCGTGATATTCGACTTGTATCAATTGGCGGTGGAGCCGATGAAATTATGCTCGGGATTATTTGCAAAATGATGGGCATTTTGCCTGGTAAAAAGAAAAAGTAACAAGCAGCAGATTACAGGATAATTTTATTATGGCATTACCAGCAACAGAAACACTACTTCTAGAACTAAAAGATCATGCACTGCATGTGACAATCAACCGCCCCAACGTTCGCAATGCGATGAGTTTGCAGATGGTTCAGGAATTGATGTCTGTATTTGAGAGCATTAAAGATGACCGTACTATTCGGGCCGTAGTTATACGTGGTGCTGACGGTCACTTCTGTGCAGGGGGAGACATAAAAGATATGTCCAATGCTCGCGCAGCCGTTAGTAAAGCTGAAGAAAACAATGATCCATTTTTCACCTTAAACCGCGAGTTTGGTCGCATGATCACTCAGGTCAATCACGCTCCTCAAGTGGTTATTGCCGTTATTGAAGGCGCTGTACTGGGTGGAGGCTTTGGCTTAGCCTGTGTATCTGATGTCGCTATTGCTGCAGAGACTGCCAAGTTTGGTCTTCCTGAAACAGGGTTGGGCATCCCCCCCGCACAAATAGCCCCATTTGTTGTGACCCGTATCGGTTTAACGCAAGCCAGGCGATTAGCGCTACTAGGTGCCCGCTTCGATGGCGCTGAAGCCGCTCGACTCGGCATCGTTCATTATGTATGCAGTAGCGAAGAGGCTATTGATAAGCAATTAGAAGACGTACTCACGCAAGTTAAACGCTGTGCACCCGAAGCAAATATCATTACAAAAGAGCTCATTCTGTCAGTAGGTTCTGATGATCTTGAATCCGTTCTCGATAGTGCAGCCGAGTCATTCTCTGGTTGTGTAAAGGGCAAAGAAGGACAAGAAGGCATGATGGCCTTTATGCAAAAACGACTACCGAGCTGGGCTCAAAATCATTAGTAGCGCAGAAAGAAAAGGAAAAATAACATGTCACTCCAATGTACATTTTCAAAAGTGCTTATCGCTAACCGCGGTGAAATTGCGGTCAGAGTTATTCGTACAGCCAAGAGTCTGGGCTTTAAAACAGTTGCCGTCTATAGCGAAGCGGATGCTCATGCAGCACATGTTATTGCGGCAGATGAAGCCGTTTGCATTGGCGCCGCCCCCGTTGGTGAGTCTTACCTTTTACCTCATAAAATCATCGACGCAGCAAAACTGACAGGTGCAGATGCGGTTCATCCCGGTTATGGTTTTCTTTCTGAGAATGCAAATTTCGCTAAAATTTGCGAAAAAGAATCAATCGAATTTATCGGCCCACCCGCTGCGGCTATATCACTCATGGGTAGCAAGCGATTATCAAAAATTGCCATGCTAAAAGCGGATGTGCCTTGCATACCCGGCTATGAAGGAGAGGAACAAGAGGAATCCACGCTAATAAAAGAAGCTAAGCGTATTGGTTTTCCGGTAATGATTAAAGCCTCAGCAGGAGGCGGTGGTCGTGGTATGCGCCTGGTAAAGGAAGAAACCGAACTACCTGAACTCATCAAAACAGCTCGTTCAGAAGCAGAAAATGCATTTGGTAATGGAGAGCTGATTCTTGAAAAGGCAGTAATAAGACCTCGCCACATAGAAATACAAATATTCGCAGACAAACACGGTAACGTCGTGCATTTAGGGGAACGAGACTGCTCAATTCAGCGACGTCACCAAAAAGTAGTAGAAGAAGCCCCCTCCCCGTTTGTTGATGAAGACCTAAGGCAACGTATGGGCTCAGCAGCCTGCCAAGCAGCTAAAGCATGCAATTATGTCGGTGCTGGCACTGTGGAGTTTCTGGTTGATGCTGATAAAAACTTCTACTTCTTAGAGATGAACACTCGCTTACAGGTTGAGCACCCAGTAACTGAACTAGTTACTGGCACAGACCTTGTAGCATGGCAGTTAAACGTTGCGGCAGGCGAACCACTCCCCTTGAAGCAGGAACAAATCACTATTACTGGCCACGCCATTGAAGTGCGTTTGTATGCTGAAGACCCCAAACAAAACTTCATGCCACAAACAGGCTTAATCAAACACTGGAAAGCAGCTGAAGGTGAAGGAATTCGTATTGATTCTGGAATTACCTCAAAGCAAAGCATAAGCCCTCATTACGATCCCATGCTGGCTAAAATTATTGCATCCGGCAGTAGTCGAGAAGAAGCCAGGCGCCGCTTAGTAAGAGCGATTGAAGAAAGCACTCTGTTCGGACTTACAGTTAACAGCGAGTTTCTGGCGGGTGTTATTCAGCATGACTCATTCATCAGCGGGCAGGCAACCACGGCATTTATTGAAGAAGAATTCAGCCAACATTCATCAATGGCCGTTTCAGCCCCTAATGAGCTAGCCACCGCACTAGCATCGGTATTGTTTTATCAAAACAAACGTGATGATTCAAATTACAGCAGCGCTTTATCTGGCTGGCAAAATTCAAACCCAACACCCTGGCCTTATGAGCTACGTTGTGGTGATTTCGTTATGGAAGTTGCCTTGAACGCAACCGAATCAACACTAGGTAAGCAATTTTCAATTATTGAAGATAAAGGGCCCGAAGAAGAAACCCTGATTGTTGAATTGACAGTTGTTGAATTGACAGCCGTTGAACAAACAGAAAACGTACTGACATTCATTCACAAGGGGGTTCGGCAGCAATGCGAATATCTGATCGACGATGAACAAGTATATCTTCGCCTTGATGCCAGCTATCACCAATATACCGACCTAACCCATGAAGAAGCAGTAAGTGAAGATGCCGCAGGGTCAGGTAAAATTATTGCCAGTATGGATGGTGCGATTATTGATGTATTGGCTGAAGTCGGAGACAGAGTAGTGAAAGGCCAGTCAATAGTCATGCTTGAAGCGATGAAGATGGAACACCCTTTAAAATCAGATGTGGGTGGCACGGTTGAGTCTATCCACGTACAGGCAGGTGACCAGGTTAAAGTTCGTCAGTTATTAGTGACGGTGAAAGCAGATGAAGAAGACGGGATATAACTAAATGGCTAACTTAAAAGATAAAACAATTGTAATAACAGGCGCAAGCCGAGGCATTGGTCGTGAGATTGCACTTAAATGCGCTAAAGATGGTGCAAACATTGTAATTTTGGCGAAATCCGCAGAAGCTCACGCAAAGCTACCTGGAACAATTTATACCGTAGCTAAAGAGGTTGAGGCCGCAGGAGGCAAAGCGCTCCCCATTCAATTAGACGTTCGTGACGATGAAGCCGTAAAAGCGGCAATGAAACAAGCAGCCGAAACCTTTGGTGGCATTGACGCAGTAATCAATAACGCCGGTGCGATTAAACTGATGGGCGCATCCAGCCTACCATTAAAGCGCTTTGACTTAATGACACAAATTAACTCCCGCGCGGTACTATCAACATCTCAGGCTGCACTACCCTGGCTTAAAAAATCAGAGCAAGGGCATATTATCAGCCTTTCACCACCGTTAAACCTAGACCCCAAGTGGTTTGCTCATTATTCCCCCTACACTATCACTAAATACGGTATGTCTATGCTAACGATGGGCTTATCACAAGAAATGAAGCGTCATGGTGTGGCCGTAAATTCACTATGGCCACAAACGGTCATATCCACCGCTGCAGTTGAATTTGAAGGCGGCGGTAAAGCGACACTGGACAGAGGAAGAAAGCCCTCAATCATGGCCGATGCCGCTTATGAAATTCTAACGACTGAGAATTGCGAGCTAACAGGTGAATTTGTTATTGATGAAACCTTACTCAAAGACCGAGGGGTAACCGACTTTGAACAGTATCGCTATAACCCTGACTGCGATAAACCACTAATGACAGATCTGTTTGTTGCCGAATAAGCTACTTAAGGCCTCCTTGGTAGACGCCTTAAGTAGACAGGGCAGCAAGAGCGCGCTATGGTTCAGGGATAAACCCATAGCGCGTACAGTTATAAATAATGATTCGATCTTTAATTACACTCAGTATTTCGGCCTTTCTAGCCACCAGTGCAACTCACAGCATTGCAAAAGAATTTCCTTGGAGTAAACAAAGCGACTTGATTGGTAAGCAATCAACAATCACCGCTAAATATGAAGACACCCTCTCTGACGTTGGCGAATCAAATAATATTGGTTATAACGAAATTGTTAATGCCAACCCAAAAGTAGACTCATGGCTACCCGGCGAAGGCAGCGAGATTGTTATACCTTCAGAGTACATACTACCCAGTATCCGCGAAGGCATTGTAATTAACCTGCGTGAGTATCGCTTGTATTACTTCCCCAAAGAGGGCGGCAAAGTTATTACCTACCCTGTGGGTATTGGCGCTCAGGAAACCCCCTCCCCGTTGATTGAAACTCAGGTAAAACTCAAGATTGAAAAACCGAATTGGTATCCACCTGAGTCAATTAGAGCTGAATATCTCAAAGAGCATGGCAAAGAAATGGATTGGATGTTTCCACCAGGCCCCAGCAACCCCTTAGGGCCTTATGCCATCCAACTAGACATACCAGGGTATTTTTTACACGGCACAAATAAATCTTTCGGCATTGGTACAAAAGTAAGCCACGGCTGTATTCGCTTATACAACAAAGATATTTCAAAACTGGTATACCAGGTTCCTAAAAAAACACCGGTCAGATTTGTTAAAGAACCGATTAAACTGGGAATGAAAGGCAATGAACTCTTTGTTGAATTGCATCCAGACAAGGGTGATAAGTTAAGCAACAAAAAAATGGTGCG
>ENA-OSET01001632-OSET01001632.1-sediment-metagenome-genome-assembly--contig:-NODE-1632-length-23103-cov-2.912273_pt1 | contig 23103 bp, 15 predicted proteins | sample MGYA00237882_ERZ534229 | MGnify/ENA primary metagenome ERZ534229 (study PRJEB26408, sample SAMN06266212) | sediment metagenome | isolation source: Hudson Canyon methane seep mesocosm | place... | reverse complement strand
CATGGAGTCGATGGTGCCCATTTCAGAGGCGCGGTATTGACTGTTCCAGCGTGTGAACTGACGTTCAAAATAATTGCCGGGTTTGCCATAGTCACTCAGGCCCACCTCTTCGACATTGACGTTGTGCATAGCGGCCAAGACACGATTCATTTCATCGTAGTACGCGGCTCGCTCATCCCTTTCCAGTTCTGGTAGGGCTGAATCCCAAAAAATTCTGCCTGCGCAGAATTCCATGATGTAAAACATAGAGCCAATCACTTCTCGGTCTTCGCAGAGGTGGTAAACCTTGGCAACCGGCACTTCAGTGTCTTTGAGAGCATCTAGAACACGATACTCTCTATCGACCGCGTGGGCCGATTTGAGCAGTTTGCCCGGGGGTTGGCGGCGAAGCACATAGTCCCCTGAGGCCGCTTCAATTTTGAAGGTGGGGTTGCTCTGGCCACCGTCAAACTTTATGGCCTTTAACGGACCTTTAAAACCTTCAACATTGGTTTCGAGGTAGCGCGCCAGCGCCACCTCGTCCAAATGATTTACAGAATCGCTCATAGCTTCTCTCAATCTCCGGATGTGTTCTCTTACTTATTGGCTGTAGTCGTTGGCCAAGTTGCGACCCAGTTGCATCATGTGCACTTGATCGGGGCCGTCTGCCAATCGTACCGTGCGGGCGTATTGATAGCCACGAGCAAGATTGAAGTCCTGACTGAGTCCTGCGGCGCCGTGTATTTGAATGGCGCGATCGATAACAGTGCAGGGCATTTGGGGCGCGACGATTTTAATCATAGCAATGATGTCTCTCGCCGATTTATTTCCCTCGCGGTCCATCAGGTCCGCGGCCTTTAAGGTGAGCAGTCGCGCCTGTTCAATTTCACAAGCTGATTTTGCGATGTCTTCTCTAACAGAGCCTTGTTTGATCATGGGTTGGCCAAACACAGTACGGCTGCTGGCACGCTGAGACATCAGTTCCAGGGCTCGCTGGGCCTGTCCGATCAGGCGCATGCAGTGGTGAATTCGGCCTGGCCCAAGGCGGCCCTGGGCGATTTCAAACCCGCGACCTTCGCCCAGCAAAAGATTGCCGGCAGGTACCCGTACATTGTCAAAAATGATTTCTGCGTGCCCCTCTGGTGCATCGTCAAACCCGAAGACTTCCATTGGACGTATCACGTTAACGCCAGGGGTATTCATCGGCACCAGAATTTGTGATTGCTGTTGATGGCGATTGGGGTTGTCGGGGTCTGTTTTGCCCATAACAATCATGATTTCACAGTGTTTGTTGCAAGCGCCGCTAATATAAAATTTGTGACCATTGATAACATAGTCATCACCATCGCGAGTGATCGAGGTTTCAATATTGGTGGCGTCACTCGAGGCGACCTTGGGTTCTGTCATGGCAAACGCTGAGCGTATTTCACCGGCCAGCAGGGGTTGCAACCAGCGGGCTTTTTGAGCCTCGTCACCGTATTGCGACAAAACTTCCATGTTGCCAGTGTCGGGGGCGCTACAGTTGAAGACTTCCGATGCAATCATGGAGCGACCCATCATTTCACACAGCGGTGCATATTCAAGATTGGTCAAGCCGGCGCCATATTCTTCGTGCGGGCTAAACAGATTCCATAGGCCGGCTTCTTTTGCCTTTGCTTTGAGCTCTTGCATAATCGGTGGTGTGTTCCAGCGATCGAGTTGCAGTTGTTCGTTATAGAGCGCTTCATTGGGATAAACATGGGCGTCCATAAACGTTGAAAGGCGGGCGATCAATTCGTTGACTTTATCGGAGTATTGAAAGTACATGGTCGGTCCTTTAATGGTAATAATGTGAAATAAATTATTCGTCTAACTAAATGTCACCGCGTGTTGAAACTCAGGCGCTTCAAGGTGAGGTGTGTGGTTGTAGCCGCTCAAACGAATAGAGTTGTTGTTAAAAAAGTAATGGCTCACGCCGGTGTTTCTGGTTTGTAAATTCAGTTCAATGACAGATTCTGCCGAGGACTGCAGGACAATTTTCATGGCCATTGCCATAGCCCCGCCCGAGCTGACAACCAATACACGCTTTTTGTCGCTGAGTGATTGAATATGGTGAAGTGCCGCCTGTACCCGTGCTTCAAATCCAGACCAGCTTTCCGGTAGTTCTCCCGGTAGTTTATTTTGACTCCAGGCTAACATCGCCTTTTTTAGTAAGCGATAAAACTCGCTTCGCGGCGCGTTTTCGTCTGGGTTTTGCTCAGGAAACAATTCCAGGTAAGCGCCGGCAATCGCGGTAAAGTCAAATTCGTTCAGCCCACTGTGAACATCGAAGTCCTGCGTTGGCAAGCCGAGACCTTCGCAGATACCGGCCGCTGTCTCCTGATGGCGCACCATGCTGCCTGTGAGCACGTGGCCGAACTCAAGGCCCTGGCGTTGATAATACTCACCTAACCAGCGCGCCTGCTGGTGCCCCAGGTCAGACAACTTGTCATAGTTGGCGGCGCCGTATGAGGCTTGGCCGTGGCGAATGAGGTAAAGCTCTGCCATGTGAATAATCCTGATGTGGTGAGTGCGAGAATACCGAGCTAAACAGGGTAGTGTAGCGGCCCACATTAATGAAATTTATTATATTGATTGCCAAGTATTCATACATATTATAATGTGCGTGTTGAGTATTGTTGATCAGTGTAGAGCAAGGTGTGAGCATGCGATTAAATCAGGTGGATCTTAATCTCTTTGTGGTTTTTGATGCGATCTATTCCGAGCGTAATTTAACCCGGGCGGCGGAGGTATTGTTTATTACGCAGCCGGCGGTGAGTAACGCGCTGGGGCGGCTCAGGAAAACCTTCAATGATCAATTGTTTGTGCGTTCACCGCAGGGAATGGTGCCTACGCCTATTGCTGACAATATTATTCCCAGAGTAAGAGAGGCGCTGCTCTTACTGAACACCTCCGTTCAACACGGTCATGAATTTTTACCCGCTGAAGCGGAAAAGACCTATCGCTTCAGCATGAATGACATGGCGGAGAGCTTCATTTTGGCGCCGTTGATAGAGACCTTGCACCGGAAGGCACCCGGTATTCGGCTGGAGAGTTATTATGTCGAGAGAGACAATCTGGCTAAGGAACTGACTGCGGGCACATTGGACTTCTCTATCGATATCCCGCTCGTTGCCGACCCTCAGCTCTGTCACGCCCCTTTTTCAAGCAGTCGTTATGTCGTGCTTGTCAGAAAAGATCACCCGGACGTAGGTTCAAGTTTGACCCTGGATCAATATCTGGCGCTGAAACATGTACATGTTTCCAGCCGACGTACCGGTTTAGGCCACGTTGACATGGCCCTGAACACTCTGGGGCGCCAACGACAAATTCAACTGAGGGTTCAGCATTACCAGGTGGCTCCTCAAATCATTGCCTGCTCTGATCTGGCGTTAACGGTGCCGCTGCAATATGCACGGAATAACGGTCTCAAGGCCGTAGAGCTGCCTTTGTCTCTGTCGCCATTGAACTGGCATTTGTATTGGCATAAAAGCGTTGATGGCGACCAGGCCAATCGTTGGATGCGAGAGCAAGTATTGAACTTAGTGGATTAAGGTGAGTATCGGTATTTATGGATTCCAGTCGCCCATCAGCATTGCCAAAGTGGCTTCGCTTCATTCTTATTTCCCCCATTATTGCCTTGATGATTGCATCGATCATGGCGTTTGCCTGGGCCAATGATAAAGCCCTTTCGCTGGGGCACTTTGGATTCATTAAAACTACGCCGCAAGGGCAAATGGCCTTTACTTACGATCAATCTATAATGTTTGTGAATCGAGAAAAGCAATTAAGCCAACAGATGGATATGGCGGCCCTCGGTTTGAACATTCATGGTGATTTGGATTTCTTTAGCAATGGCGATGTTCTGGTGTATCACGGGGCCAAGGCCTTCTCTTTGTTAGAGGGCCTGTTCCATTTCCTCAGATTTCAGAGCCGGGCGGGGGCTCCAACGTTGGGAGAGGAGGGCTTCTACCGCTGTGAGACTAGCAACTTGAGTTGTAGTCGTTTTGCGCGTGGTTTTCCCGCACAGCAGGCAAGTTTTGGTGTGTCGATTGATAGAACAAACGACACTGTGTATGTCACTGATACCTCAGCATTTTCACTTTATAAAATATCTGAATCGGGCGAGTGGGTTCTGTCGGACCTGACGGACCTGAAGTTCCCCAACAAAATGGCAGTCGAGGCGGACGGCCTGTGGCTGGCCGATACCAATCATCATCGCATAGTGAAGGTCAAAAAAGATGGGCCTGAGTTTGGCCTTGAGATAGATAGCCGTGAAGCAACACTGGACCAAGTACACCGCTGGCCAAGCAATTTAGTTCGAGTGGGTAACGAATGGTGGGTTAGCATTGCCGATGGTGGAATGGGAAGCGGTCGGATCAAGCGCCTGCCCGCCGGCGCGGAAACACTTTCTGAGGTTATCTTACCTGAGGGTTCTGATGCGCTGGGTTTAGTATTTTGGCAAGGGGCGGTTTGGGTGACAGACTTTCGATTGCAAGCGCTTTACCAAATATCATTGGACGGACGCAAGGTAGAGACGGCCAATCTGGGTAGGGGCTTTCAGGATAAACTGGATCTGGTGGCGCAAGAAGAGGCTTATTATCAGCAGTTATCCCAATTTTGTCTGATAGCCTTTGTTCTCTTTATATTGGCCGGTTGCGGTGTTGCATTAAAACTGGAGCCCAAGCAAACCGTTGCAGTATTAAAGGGGCGCTCTGAATTATCGGGAATAGATCTAGCCGTTGAAACCACTTCGCCTGGTGAGATTTTTTGGCTGGAAAATAAGTTGATCAAGAAATACAAACAGTTTGTGTGGATTGCTGCGATTATCATCGCCATTTTTATCGCTTCATTTGTATTCGGTATATACAGTGATGACAGTGCCGTAGATTCTTCATTATTGTTACTGAGTGGGGGCGTGTTTGCAGCGATTTCCTTGTCGTTTATATTATTAAATCGCTCGATCAAGCAACGTTCAATGCTGCGCTTGGGCATTTTGGACAATGCACTAGTGATGGAAAATGAAACCGGCCGTTACGAGGCTGAAGGTGAAGCACTTCACTATGGCCGGCATCACGTTGGCACTGCAGGCATGGTCATGCCTCTGGGGAATGCAAAACAGCCCTTGTTTGATCGGGATCAGCTTGTCCGTTGGGTCCACCCTCGATTGAAGCAAGCCCGGAAGTTGAGCGCCTGGGAGTTGTTTACGATTCAGTGGCGCAGTCGTGATCAAGCCTTGATGTCGTCGCTGTGGTTTCTTGCGCTGTTTATTGTGCTGAGTTTGTTGATGGCATTTATCAACCCTTCATGAAAAGCTGAGCGCTTTTACTGAATTGACGTTCCCAGTGCCTCATAAATACCCATAATGCTGATCACCAGTAAAATACTTCCCAGCACACGAAAGAAGTGTTTACTGTCTGCACTGAGTAAATGTTTATGGGCGCGCAAACCAATGAAGTGGCCGATGCCTGCACAAGGTAATAACCACAGGTGGTGAATTAGCTGCAGGTCGATACCCACGTAAATAAACGCAGCCATCTTAATGCTGACCAAAACAAACCAGAGGGTAAAGAGAGTGTCTCGCATTTGCTCCTTTGCAACATGGGTAGCAAACACGGCAATGATCAAGGGGGCGCCAATTAAGGATGTGCCACTAATGTATCCGCCCAGCATGAGAAAGAGAATGTCCAGTGTCTTGCTGTTACTGCGAAACGGCTTGTTTAAAATGTAAGACACTGCATAAACCGCGACAATGCCAAAAATAATGCTGCTCATCATGGTGGCAGGTAAAGTGATCAGGCCGAATATGCCTATCACTTTTGGAATGATCATGACGGATAGTGCGTATTTCAGGTACGCCCAGTCCACAGTGCTTTCAGGGGATTCACCAGCCACAGTTTGGCGATGAGTCTTCCATTGGTTTCTGGCGACCGTGATGGAGGAAAAAAACAGTAGATGCACAGAGATGAGCGGTAGGTAAACCTGGGGAAGCTTTTCCACCAGCAATAGAAATGGCAGAGATAAAACCGCACCGCCAAAACCCAGACCAGAGCGGACGAAGCCGCTCCAGATAAAAATAAGCCCAATTAAAACGTATTGATAAGTCTGTAAGTCCTGCATGTTTTGCGTTAAACGGCCACCACGCTGATTGCACCATCGACAGGAATCACTGCGCCATTCACAAACGAGCCCGCCTCACTTGCCAGCATGATGATGGGGCCGATGAGCTCCTCTACTTTACCCAGGCGTCTTGCAGGCATTTGCTGCACATAGGCCTGGCCGGAAGGCGAGTTGAAATAGTCCTGATTAATTTCCGTTTTAAACCAGCCCGGTGCAATCGCATTCACTCGAATGCCATAACGCATCAAATCCAGCGATAAAGAGCGGGTTAGTTGGATGACGGCGCCTTTTGACGAGCAGTAAGCCGCCTGACCCGGTTGCACACCAAAACCCAGCACAGAGGCAATGTTGATGATGCTGCCGGTTTCACCCCGGTCTATCATCCGGCGAGCACCCTCTTGAGCGACATTCCAAACACCATTAAAATTGGTATTCATGACCTGGTCTCGGGAGGCTGCATCTGTTTTCATGAAGTTTTTGGGGTCGGCAATACCTGCATTATTAACAATGATATTCACTGTGCCGACCAAAGACTCAGCACGCTCAAAGGCAGCGTCGACACTGGCGCGGTCGCCCACATCCATTGCGACCCTAACGGCTTTGCCTCCGGTGCTTTTAATGTCGCTCACCAGCTCTTTCAGTCTGTCTTCCCGTCGAGCGGCGACCACCACCGTTGCGCCGGCCTTGGCCAAACCCTTGGCAACGGTATTGCCAATGCCGCTGGAGGCACCCGTAATCAGTGCGACTTTGCCCTCTAGTTGAAAATGCTTCAGGGACATGAATACCTCCGGTTTGATGATATCAGGGCAAAATGGGGACACGGCCCAACAGGCGCCATAGCGTCAATTGGACGGTGTCCCCATTCTGATGGTTACAGTGATTGTTTTGTATTAGTGCTGTTGCGGCACATACTGACTGAATTTTTGCTTCTCGGCCACCAGTTTCTCGAGCAGGGGTGCCGGCTTAAACCAGAACTGTCCGTGTTGGCCAAGATTCTCCTGGTAGTATTTCAGGCGCTCTAAAATGTGGTCCAGTCCGGTTTCGTCTGCAAATTGCATGGGGCCGCCGCGGCCGATGGGGAAACCATAGCCATTGGTGTAGACCAGGTCGCAATCACTTGAGCGGCTGGCAATTCCCTCGTCCAGAATTTGTGCGCCCTCATTAATCATGGAGTAGATAGTGCGCTCCAGAATTTCCTGATCAGAAATCTCCCTGCGTTCTATGCCCAGGTCGGTGGCAATCTGTTGTGTCAATTCAACAATTTCAGGGTCTTCTTTTTGATCTCGGCCTTCATAAATATAGTGGCCACGGCCTGTCTTCTGGCCAAAGCGCTCCAATTCATAAAGTTTGTCACCGAGTGCGCCATAACTCGGGTCGTGAGAAATATTGTCCAGATTGCCTTGGCGGGTAAGATAGCCCACGTCGACACCGGCAAGATCAATCATAGAGCAGAATCCCATGGCCATGCCAAAGGTGGTTAATACCCTGTCTATTTGTGCGGGGGTGGCGCCTTCGAGTAACAAACGCGAAGCTTCGCGTCCATAGGGCTCCAACATGCGATTGCCCACAAAACCAAAACACACACCCACAACCACGGGCACCTTGGCAATTTTCTGGGCGGTTTTGAGGGTTGTCATTAATACATCGTCGGCGGTCTTGGCACCTCGAACAATTTCGAGCAGGCGCATAACATTGGCCGGGCTAAAGAAATGAAGACCGATTACATCTTCGGGGCGCTTAGTGGCCGCCGCAATTTCATCTACGTCCAGCGTAGAGGTGTTCGATGCGAGAATAGCGCCGGGTTTACAGACTTCATCCAGTGTTTTGAACACTGCTTTTTTGATGTCCATGTTTTCGAAAACCGCTTCGATTACCAGGTCCACGTCTGCGATGTCATCGTATTGTGTCGTCTGGTTAAGCAGGCCCATACGCGCCTCGACATCGGCTTCACTCATGCGGCCCTTTTTAGCTGAGATGTCGTAATTCTTGCGAATGACTCCGACACCGCGTTCCAGTGCTTCAGCATTCAAATCGAGAATAATGGTTTCAATGCCCGCGTTGAGGAAGTTCATGGCAATGCCGCCACCCATGGTGCCAGAACCAATAATGGCGACTTTGTTGATTGTTCTCAGCGGTGTTTTTGGGTCAACGCCGGGAATTTTGGTCGCTGCGCGCTCGGCAAAAAACAAGTGGCGCTGCGCTCGGGATTGGGGGGAGTTGACCAGAACGGTAAATAATTCTCGCTCTTTTTTCATGCCTTCATGCAGTGGCAGCTCACAGGCAGCTTCCACTGCCTGGATACAATGTTCGGCGGCAATCAAACCCCGGTTGCGACGGGCAATGCTCTTGCGAAACGTCTCAAAATATTCTGCGTCAACATCGCTGGTATCAACGTCCATTGCCGCGCAGGAACGAGGGGCTGTATTGTTTTCTACGAGTTCTTTGGCGTATTGAATAGCAGCGTCTAAAAAATTGCTGTCGTCTTCGTGCAGGCGGTCAATGGCACCTGCCTGCAGGGCTTTTTTGGCCGCGGCAGGTTTTCCTGAGGTAATCATCTCCAGTGCGAATTTTACGCCGGCAAAACGCGGTAAGCGCTGGGTGCCACCGGCACCAGGCAAAATGCCCAAGTGCACTTCGGGCAAGCCGACTTTGGCGCTGGGCAATGCGATACGAAAGTCGCAGGCCAGTGCCAGCTCAAATCCACCACCCAGGGCCATGCCGTTGATGGCGGCCACAATGGGTTTGGGTGACTCTTCCAATGTGTTAAGCAAGTTGGGCAGGCTCGGTTCTGCACCGGCCGCTTTTGAGCCAAACTCTGTAATGTCTGCGCCGCCACAAAACAGTTTGCCGGCAGAGGCAATCACAATGGCGTTGACCGCATCGTTGTTATTCGCTTGCTGATAAGCTTCTTGCAAACCGCTGCGCAGCGCCTGCCCCAGCCCGTTAACAGGTGGTTTGTCCATTGTGATCACGGCGATGTTGTCTTGAATATCTATGCTTACGGGAGATGTCATTGTTTTAAACCTTTCACGTTATTCAATGTAATTTAATTGTCTGTTTGTGTGTGTTGCGTAAAAAAGTCAGGTGCTTATCTTCGCCATTTAACCGGTTTAGAACCAAGCGTCATTCATTTCAAAAGGCGTGCGATTGTGGCTTAACAGTAATTTTGCCTGGGTCTCTATTTGGGGCAGCTCCCATTCAAAATAATATCGATTCGCCTGCAATTTACCGCGATAAAAATGCTGGTCGCTCTCTGGCACGCCGTCTTTTTCCAGTGCGCTGGCGGCCACCATTGCCTGCTTGAGCCAGGTCCAGGAAGCCAGGATGCGACCAAAGAGATCCAGGTAAACCGTCGCGTTTGCCATGCCGGCGTCCGGGTCTTCTTTCATCGCACCCAGGAGAGACTCTGTGACTTCATTTAGGGTTTCGAGCGCATCGCTCAGTTGAGCCGCAAAGCTGCTCAGTTCAGCGTGTGCTTTTGCCGATTCAATGGTGGTCATAACGGTAGCATGAAATAATTTATAACCCGCCATATTATTCATTATCACTTTGCGACCGAGCAGGTCGAGACCGTGAATGCCGTCAGTGCCTTCATGAATGGGATTGAGACGATTATCCCGGTAATATTGTTCAACCGGGTATTCGCGGATATACCCAGAACCGCCCAATACCTGAATGGCAATTTCATTAGCTTTCAAACCGTAAATGGACGGCCAGGTTTTGATCATGGGGGTAATCAAGTCCAATAGTGTGAACGCTTGCTCACGGGCATGCTCAGTGTCTGCGGTTTGTGAGTCTTCAAACAGGCTTGAGGCATACAGACACATCGCCAGACCACCTTCCACGTAGGACTTCTGGGCGAGCAACATGCGTCGCACATCGGCGTGCTGAATAATGCTAACTTGTTTGGACTCAGGATCTTTGTTGGAGGGCAGTCGGCCCTGGGGGCGTTCCCGGGCATAATCCAGTGAGTAATTGTAACCCTGGTACCCCAATAAGGCGGCACCCATGCCGACACCTATCCGCGCTTCGTTCATCATTTGAAACATGTAGTTAAGGCCTTTGTGAGGCTCGCCCACGAGGTAGGCATGGGCGCCGCCGTTCTCGCCAAAACTCAAGACCGTAGAGGTGGTGTTGCGGTATCCCATTTTATGCAGCAAACCTGCCAGCGCGACGTCGTTGCGCTCACCCAGGGTGCCGTCATCATTGACTTTGATCTTCGGACACATGAACAGGGAAATACCTTTAACGCCCGCGGGTGCGCCTTTAATTTTTGCCAGCACCATGTGCACAATGTTTTCGGTGATAGATTGGTCGCCACCTGAAATAAACATTTTCTGACCAAAAATTCTGTAGCTGCCATCCTCGGTGGGTTCGGCGTAGGTTTTGATATCGGCCAGAGCGGAACCTTGACCAGGTTCCGTGAGCGCCATCGTGCCCGCAAAACGCCCTGTCTGCATGGCAGGCAAGAACCGGGTTTTATGTTCTTCGCTGGCGAAGGAGTGAATCAGATTGGCGGCCCCCAGACTTAAAAATCCATAACCATTGGTTGAGATATTGCCCGCAGAGAAATACGCCATGGCCGCACGCAAAATTATTTCCGGCATCTGCATGCCACCTTCGTCAAAATCGTAGTGAGCCGCCAGAAATCCAGCTTCGGCAAAGGCGTCCCAGGCTTCTTTTGTCTCGGGAATCAGGTGAACTTTTTCGCCGTCAAATGTGGGTTCGTTGGCGTCACCTTTAGCGTTGTGGTTGGCGAAGTATTTTTCCGAGATGGTTTTGGCGGTATCGAGCGTGGCGGTAAATATTTCGCGGGAGTGCTCCTGGTAGCGCGGTCGCTGCAACAGGCTTTCCGTATCCAGAAATTCATAGAGCATAAAATCGATATCGCGATCGTTGAGCAGTCGTGTGGTCATGCCGTGGCTACCTCATGGTGAGCGGTCTGTGCGTGTGAATATCGCTCTATTAGGGAAAACCCGTATTATTGCAGAATTATTGTGGCTTGATCAAGCCGCGCTCAACAGATAAATTGGGGTTTACCGCGAGTTTTGAGGGATGTTTAAAAGATGACAGACGAGGACGACAAATTTTTCACAGCGCCTCCGCTGGACAATGCCCGCTATAAACATCTGGTAGAACAGTCAGGGGACATGATTTCTACCCATCGCCCCGGCGACTGGGCTTATACGACGATTAATCCGGCTCATACTAAAATCTGTGGGTTTAGCGCGGAAGAGCTATTGGGCTATCCTGCCTACGATTTTTTTCACCCGGAAGATGCCCAGGCGATGAAACGCCGCATGATCCCTGCGATTTATCAGCACGGTGTGCGAACCTTTCGCTACCGCACACGCCATAAAGAGGGTCATTATTTCTGGTTGGAATCGACCCATCGCTCTATTCGTGACCCCGAATCCCATGAGCTGATTGAAATTATTGCGATCACGCGCGATATCACTCCTCAAGTGGAGGCTGAGAACGCATCCAGGCGTTTGGCCCAGGTAGTCGAGGTATCCTCAGATCTTGTGGTGTTCTTCGATCCTTCCTTTTCAGTCAGCTATATGAACAGCTCAGCTTTGAAGGGGTTTAATTTAGAGTCCTGTGAGGGGCAGACCCTGCAATCCCTGTTGTCGCCCGAGAACCTTCAACAATTACAGGAAGAGATATTACCCATTGCCCAACGCAAGGGCGCGTGGCGTGGTGAGCCTCGTTTAAAGTCACCGCATTTTGACCGGCGCTTCATGATTCTCAGAGAGGTGCTGATGCACGCGCCGATCACGGCCCTAAAAGCCAGTCAGGATCAATACAGTCTAATTATCATGGATCTCACCCGTCAGGCCCACGCCGAGCGGGAGTCCCGTCAACACCAGTCGGAGTTGGCCCACGCCAACAGAGTGTTGAGCTTGGGGGAAATGGCCTCGGGTCTTGCCCACGAGATTAATCAGCCACTGGCTGCGACCCTCAATTACGCGAAGGGCGCAAGCCGCCAGATTGAGAGCGGCAATATCACAGAGGTGAGTGTGCTGGCACCGGTGTTGGGGAAAATAGCCCAGCAGGCCCAGCGCGCGGCTGAAATCGTCAAACGGCTGCGTGCCTTGGTCAGAAAAACGCCTTTTCAGCGGCAAACTTTTTTATTGAACCCCGCCTGCAGGGAAGTGGTGGAATTTGTGCGCCACGAAATGTTGAAAGGTGGCATTGCTGTGGAATTAACACTAAGCCCCGACGAGCCTGAATTGGAGGCCGACCGTATCCAGCTGGAGCAGGTATTGATCAATTTATTACGCAATGCCATGGATACCTATGAGGGACTGGATTTTCCCGATCCGAGAATTAAGCTGGTGACCGGCAGTGACAGGGAAAATATTATTATTCAGGTGATCGATTACGGCCCTGGAATCGCACCGGATTATAAAGACCAGTTATTTAAACCCTACGTGAGCTCAAAACCCAAGGGTCTTGGCATGGGGCTGTCGATTACCCGCACAATCGTAGAGACCCACGGTGGCAGTATTGAGGTAGAATCGCGGCCGGCCCGGGAAGGTTGCGGCGGGCGCACACAATTTACGGTTTTGTTGCCAAAGCAGGTGTCGGCAACAGCGAATCTTTAACAATAATGGGAAGGCAATCAAAGGCATATTTATGAACGCAGATACTCAAACCGTTTTTGTAGTTGACGATGATCAGGACTTTCGAGACTCGCTGGTCTGGCTCCTCGAGGGAGCAGGTCATGCCGTTCAGGGCTACGACAGTGCCGAGGCTTTTCTGGCGGCCTATGATGGACAGGCAGGTTGCCTGATGTTGGATGTGCGAATGGCGGGCATGAGTGGTCTGGCGCTGCAGCAGGAGATGGAGCGCCAGCAATTGACCTTACCGGTGATTATCATCACCGGGCACGGCGATGTAGCGATGGCAGTACAGGCTATGAAAAACAGGGCCGTGGACTTTCTGGAAAAACCCTTCGACGACGAAATCCTGCTGAACCTGGTGTCCTCTACGCTCAAAAACGCTGAACGTCTGTTTGAAACCCAGGCGCGGCAGCAGGAAATTGAACGGCGCTGGGCCAGTTTAAGCAAGCGCGAGCGAGAGGTTGCCGAACTGGTAGTGACCGGGCTCGCAAACCGGGAGATGGCCGAAAAATTGGCCATTAGCATTAAAACCGTTGAAATTCACCGCAGCCGGGTGATGCAGAAGATGGAAGTGCGAAAGGTCGCGGAGCTGGTCAGCGTGTTAGGAGAGAGAACCCAGAATCCGGCTTGATTTTCCCCTCTAATCCGGCCCCTTGGGTCGGATTTACTAGTGCTGACTACTTCCCCTAAGTGGTACGATTGTTCTAACTAGAGATAGTTCCACCTTTCCTTAATGAAATGTTCAGTCTCTCTAGCCAGCTATAAATACGATAATAATGCCCAATTGGGCGGCAATTAGAACAAGACAACGGAGAGCGATAATGCCTTATCTTTCACGTAAGTTTCCTTCTCAGCACCCCTATAAACACACCGCGCTGGCAGCGGCGGTTAGCCTGTTATCCACTGCAGCACCCAGCCTTTATGCCGCCGATGGTGGTTTTGAGTTAGAGGAAGTCGTGGTGACTGCCCAGAAGCGGCAGGAGAGTGCGATGGATGTGCCGGTCACCATTGGCACCTTTTCAAAGCAGGACATGGAAAATACTGGCGCTCTGGTGCTGGCCGACATGGACGAGTTTATTCCGGGTTTTGAAGCGGGTGACGGCGTCACTCAGGCGGGTGTTACCATTCGTGGTATTAGCAGTCCCAATATCAGTACGGGCGGAGACCCTTCTACAGCAACATTTTACGACGGCGTTTATTTGCCGAGGGCGGCCACAACCATCGCGTTTTCCGATATGGAGCGCGTAGAAGTATTAATGGGCCCTCAAGGTACACTCTTTGGCCGCAACGCGGCTGCAGGTGCAGTCAACATTATTCCCAATGCGCCACAATCAGAGGACGAAGGGTTTGTCAGCGCCAAAATGGGCAGCTACGGTTTTCAGCGTTATGAGCTGATGGCGAATACCGCTTTGAGTGATAGTGTTTATCTGCGTTTGAACGCACTGAGTAATCGCCGTGATGGATATGCCGACAATGTAGGGCCATCCGGGGGCGATCCGGGAGGCCAGGACTCTATGACTGCCCGAGCGTCGTTGCTTTGGGATATCAGCGAGCAAACAAACTTACAACTCTCCTATGATTGGGACAAAGTCGATCAGCCGGCGCGTGTTGCCATCGGCGTCAGTGAGTATGCTTACAGTACCAACCCCTTTAGCAGCAAAATTGAAAATGACGTGATCGGGGGGGAGGAAACCCGCGATATGTATGCCGTTACGGCAAAACTCAATCACGAATTTGATGACAACTGGTCGATGAAGGCAACGGCCAGCTATCGCGATTTTGATACCACCAATCGTCAGGACGAAGACGGCACAGCGGTGGCTGATCGTTATTTTGATACCAACAATGTCGAAGACTCAGACATTACCTACACCGAATTGCAGGTGAATTACTCGACGGACAAACTTGATTTGGTAATGGGCGGAAACTACAGCAAAGAAAACACCTTGCAGGTTACCTCGCTGAATTTAAATGCCGAAACGGCGGCCCGCCTAACCACGGGCGGGCTGGTTGCAGACCTTGTGGGCGCCGGGGTGCCGGATTTCTTTTTCGACGGTGTTGATCACATGTGGGAAGCAGACGATTTTGCCCAAATTCTGGGCGTTATCGACATGTTCCTTGTGCCCGGTGCGTTTACGGGGGTCACCCCCGAGCTGGTGACCGCCACCGGTGATTTCCTTTATGATTCTTTGGGAGGAGCGCTGGGTGAACCTCTAATTATGGGGCCTTCTTATCGCGGTGAGTTGTGGTCCGAAACGACTGAAAATACCGGTGACTTTACCAATATGGGTTTTTATGCGGATGCCAAATATGCCGTGAACGATAAGCTGGAATTGAGTGTGGGGCTGCGTTATAGCCAGGATGAAAAAACGTTCACCTGGTATACGCCTGTCACTAGCTTCAGCACTATTAACCCAGGTGTTCAGAAAAATCTGATTTTTGAGAACATCACGCCAACGGTTATTAGTGCCAGTGAAGAGTGGAGCAAGGTCACCGGGCGCGCCGTAGCAAACTACCAGCTCAACGATGATGCAATGGTGTTTCTGACTTATTCCACGGGATACAAAGCCGGCGGCTTCGATTCGTTGGATATCTCCACCGCAGACAATCCCATTCGACCTGAAGAGGTCACTAACATTGAGTTGGGTTTGAAGGGGGATTTCTTTGACAAAACCCTGCGGGCCCAGGTGAGTGCCTACCAAATGGAGGTGATTGACCGTCAGCGTTCAGTGGGCACCAAACCCCCGGGTCAGGCCAATTCAATTCCCACCGTGATTAATGGTAATCAGGATATCCAGGGGATTGAAGTTACACTCGATTGGATTATTGCCGACAGCCTGAAAGTGGGGCTGGTCAGTACTTACCGTGAGACAGAATCAGTCTGGGACAGTTTTTACAACGACATAGGGGAGCTGGATGGTGGAGCTTCTGCTAAAGAGCAGGCCAGTGATGCCTACACCTTAAAGTTGGATTGGACACCTGAGGTGGCTGTGGGCAGTCTGTTGGTTCACATCGACTACGTTTACCGAGAGGATACCTCTGCCCTGGAGCCAGGATTTATTGCCAGCTTCACGGATATTGCAGGTTACGGTGAAGACCGTAAGTTGCTCAATGCCAGAGTGTCCTGGACAAACGATGACGAACGAATTGAGCTGGCGGTTTGGGGTAGGAATTTACTCGACAATGATTACGTCGGCACTGTGGGTTCGGTGACACAGGCTACTTTGGGTACACCTTTTGTTGCCAGAGAGGCGCCATTAACCTGGGGTGCAGATGTGAAATACCACTTCTAAAAAACGCTGCAGCCGGCACTTTGTGGTGGCTGCGTGCTCAAGCTCTCTCTGCTTGACCCACTGAGTGTAGTGGGTTTTTTTTATGCCTGCGTTTTAATCTGTGACTTTGTGATTTTTGGCCGCGTCCAGCAATTTCATCAAAGGCACCACGCCATCGCTACTGGCCTCTCGGAGGTTTTTCAGCAGTAGTTCCTGGCTGCCAAACGTCGATTCGTCGAAGCGGTGTTTACGGGGGGTTGGCTGGTCTTTCGTTTGTTCAGTTTCAGAGCCCTTTTCAAGGGAAAGATTTTTGATTGGGCGAGGTTTGGATTCCTCAGGCAGCGAATCTGCCAGTGTGGCCAGATCGGCACGCAGATTTTCTATTTGCTCCTGACTGACAGAACCCAGACGAATCAGCTGCCGTATCTGGTCGGAGGCTGTCTCCCAGACACCTTCTGCAAAGGACTGGGTGTCGATGATCGGTTCGCTAGTGTTTTCGCTCGTCTGAGCGCCTGCGTTCCCGCTAGAATCTGGGACGTCTGCGGAAGGAGCGCTCTCGTATGAGAGAGCCTGAACCGGGCTCGGTCGCTGGCTACGTTTCAAATCCAAATGTTCGACTGGCTTCGGTCGCTCGCCTGTCAGTGCTGAGGTGTCTAGTGGCGCAATGGTTTGCGCTGGCTCTGATTGAGAAGTCTCTGCAAAGAGTTGGGTAACCGCTTGAGGACGTTGCATGGTTTCTACTTGCCTCGCTTTGTCGACTCTTCGTTGCCAGTATTGGCTAAAACGAATGGGTTTGATTAGGCCTGCATCGTAGGTTCTCTCTATGCTGTTCGCCAACAGGCTAAAGTCCTGGCAGGCAGGCGTAGAAGGAGAGCCCAGTGTGACCGGGTATTGGCGAGCGACCGAGGCTGCAATCGCCTGGTCTCGCCAGATGGTGCTCAAAAAACGTACACGCAGTCCAATGAATTTGTCCACGGCAGTCTGAAAGCGGGTGAAAATCTCATTGGCTTTATTGATGCTGGGCGCTTTATTCACCAACACCTGAATGGGGCGCTTAAACTTGCCTCGCCGCAATACTTTCAGCAGGGAGAATGCATCGGTCAGTGAGGTGGGTTCCGGTGTGATGACAAGAATGGGCATTTGCGCCGCCGCCACAAAATGTAAAACGGTGGGGGAGATACCCGCTCCCGTGTCGATCAGCAAGTAATCATAGAGCGGCTCAAGCCCATCCAGCGCGTTGAGAAGTTTTTCTTGTTTTCGGTGTGTGAGCTCAACGCAGGATGCCACGCCAGAGGCGCCGGGAATAATATGAACGCCCCCGGGGCCTTTCAGGGTAACCTCTCGCAGGCTTTTTTCGCCGGATAACACGTGCTCCAGTGTATATTCGGGCACAACTCCCACAAGAATATTGATGTTGGCCAGACCGGTATCGGCGTCGAGGATGCAGACTTTTGCGCCTTGCTTGGCCAGTGTAATGGCGAGGTTTACAACGATATTACTTTTGCCGACACCCCCTTTACCGCTGGTGACCGCGATTGTTTTCATACGTTTGCTGTCGGGTTTGCTATGCGGTTCAGGCATGTAACACCCTTGTATCTGAATGGAGCACTATTTTTGTTATTCCGGGTATTGCTGGCAAATACATTGGCTGTCGTCGCAATCTACGATGGAGTATTGCGGCTGTCTGCAGTAATATCAGCGAATGAAACTTGCACCTGCACAACATTATGCGGGGCAAAGTTCTCTTAGGCAATGCCAAGCGAGCAGAAGAAAAGCAATTTTCTTGAAATAGTTTGCTGGGGAAACTGGGAGAGCGGTCACAAATTTGGCTATTAGATTAAAAAATAGACAACTTTAAATGGATTAATTAAGGTAGAACCTTACTATTGCAGGGTTAAGGGTCGCAAAATAATGATAACGCCTACAAATACCCAGGCAGCACTAGCAGGTTTAGAAATGGAAAAGCTTCCTACTTTGCCACATATTTTGGTGAAGATGTTGGAGGTCTGTCATGATGACAATGCCGATTTTCAACAGATATCTCGAATCGTCGCCCAGGACGTCGCCATTACAGGTCGAGTCTTGGCGCTGGCCAACTCACCTCTATATTCTTCGGCATCTAACGTTAGTACTTTAGAGCGTGCTTTGTTGGTGCTGGGAACCGATACCTTAAAAACCCTGATTATTACGGTGGCGGTGCAACAATTTTTCTCTGAATTTGGTCGACAACGCTCCATGTTTTTGAAGCAGTTCTGGCGCCAATCGCTGTCCTGCGCGCTGTTGAGCAAATCTTTTGCCGCCCTCACCAACTATGACTTTCCCGAGCAGGCCTACCTGGCGGGTTTGTTACATAATGTGGGCAGCCTCGTACTCCAGAGTCAATTCCCTGAGCGCTATCAGGCTATGCTCGATAGTATTGATGAAAAGAACATCAACGAGAGCAGCATTGCACAGGCGGAAGAGCGAGAGTTTGGTGTCAATCACTGTGGTTTGGGTGCTGAACTCCTGGCCAGTTGGGGGCTTGATACTTTTACCTGTGATGCTGTGCGCTACCATCACGAGGCGACCGAGCAGGCCCGTGACGCCCACCATTTGGTTAAGTTGGTCAGGCTATCCGCCCTGTTATCTGAAGATGACGCGATAGGCGATCCGGACAATTTCCAGGCGGCGGACACTTTGTTTGGTTTAACCGTACCGCTCACCCGGGAAATCGTTCTCCAGATTGGAACGGAAGTGGGTCGAGTGGCTCAATCGATGGGCATCGATCTCAAAAATACCGGTGATACCTCGGCCCGTGACAAGAAAGCCATGCAGGATTTGGCCGAGCAGATAAAGAACATTGGTTTGCTGCAAAACGCCAAACAAAACCTTGATTTGTCGGGTTCGAGAGAAGAGCTTAATGCACACGTCACCAACACGGTTGAGCTGTTGTTTGGTGTTAATAATGTCTTGTTGTTCGAGTTGAATGCCTCTGCAGATGCGCTGGTGTATCAACAAGGGGAAGAGCGAGACACGGTCGATTTCAAAATACCGCTGCAAGAGCAGCGCAGCATGATCAGTGATGCAGCACTTCAACAAGCCCCGGTGAGTTCCTTTGACAGTTCGTCTGCCGATAATAATGTGGTGGCAGTGGTCGATCGGCAGCTGATTGGCTTGTGTGGACGAAAAGGCATGCTCTGCGTGCCGATGGTGAACGAAGGTGTCGTCCGAGGTGTGCTTGTGCTGGGCATGGACGAGCCCTATAAAAAAGAAAAGCAACGACTGCTGTCTCTGTTTGCGGTAGAGGTGGCCCGGGCGATTGAAACTTGTGATCAACAGCAGCATGAGTCCGATGCCGAATCCCAGGCCTTTAAAGACGGTGTAGAAAATCGCCTGAAAGAAATTGCCCACGAGGCGAATAACCCCTTAAGCATTATTCGCAATTATTTGGAGTTGCTTGCCTTGAAGCTCGGAGACGAACACCAGGCACACAACGAACTGGGTATTATTCGAGAGGAAATTGATCGGACGGGCCAGATCATTCTTCAGTTAAAAGATTTGGGCAAAGTTGAGTTAAATGTTGGCGGTGAGGTGAACGTCAATGCCGAATTAACCGACCTTGTAGAAATTTACAAACAATCGCTGTTTCTAACTCACGCGATCAATTGTGAACTCTGTCTGGACCTGGAAGTGCCCTGGTTAACACTGAATCGCAATCCGATCAAACAAGTGTTCACCAATTTGATCAAAAACGCTGCCGAAGCGATGACGGATGGGGGGCTCATTACGCTCACCACCTCCGATAAGATCAATCATAATGGCCGTGAATATATCGAAGTTGTGATTGCCGATGATGGCCCTGGCATTCCGGATAAAGTGCGGGACAATCTATTCTCGCCAGTCACATCAAGCAAAGGTGAAGGGCACTCGGGTCTCGGTCTGAGCATTTGCAAGCGTTTGATTTCAGAGCTGGGTGGGTCAATTGCCTACCGGCGTGCAGCGAACAAAACTGAATTTAAAATTTTATTGCCGCGAAAAATAAAAAAATAACAGTCGGGTCTATCGACGCAGGGGATTAGGCGGGTGGTTATGAATGCCGAATTAGCTGAAGTGCAAACACAACAAGTGGCATCTGCAACCAGAGTATTGGTGGTGGATGATGAAGTTCGCATGTTGAGCAGTCTTGAAGCTCTGCTGAAGTTCAAAAATTACTCTGTAGATACGGCCCTGGGTGGCCAGGCGGCCTGCCAATTGCTGGCGCAGAATCAGTACGACCTGTTGTTGCTCGATCTGAACATGGGGGACTTTGACGGTTACGCCGTCATGGCCTTCATGGCCGACAAAGGTATTGACGTTGTCACGGTCGTGGTCAGTGGTGAGACGGCCTTCGATGCTGTTCGCAAAGCCTTGCGAATGGGCGCCTCTGACTACGTGAAAAAGCCTTACTCTCCCGAAGAACTTTTTGCCACTATCGACTCGACGATGCATAAAAAGAGCCTGCGCGATGAGCGGGATCGCTATCAGAGTCATGTGCGGGAATCGGAAGCGCTTTACCGTTATATCGTCGATCGCTCCCCCGATATTGTTTTTTTGCTCAACAACGAAGGTATGTTCTCCTTTTCAAACTCCCAGATGGAATCTTTGCTGGGTTATGACTCGGGTCAGTTGCTGGGCTTGCCCTTTGTTCAGTTGCTGGAAAAACCACACCGGCAAGTATTAGAGCTTTTTGATTCGTCGAATGTACCGGTGAGTGCTGAAGGTGTACACAATATCGAGCTGTGTCTGAATCACCATTCGGACAGTGGTGACAAGAAATATTTTGAACTCACGTTATTCCCCGTGCAGACAGATATTATGGGGGTTGTATCAAATCTGGAGTTTTCGAGCTCTGCGAGCGACCGTGTTACGGCTGGCGGTGGAGATGCTTTTGCAGGTTTTTACGGTACAGCGAGAGACATAACAGAGCGGAAGAAATCCGAGAGACTCATTCGCTTTCAGGCCTATCACGATTTGTTAACCGAACTACCCAACCGTTCTTTGTTTAACGATCGTTTGAAGCTGGCCATCGCACATGCCCGCAGGCACTCCCAGATGTTAGCCGTTATGTTTTTGGATCTGGATCGTTTCAAGAGTGTCAACGACACCTTCGGCCATGCGGTGGGAGACCGCCTGTTGAAAACAGTGGTGAACCGTCTGCAAAAATGTCTGCGGGAAGGGGATACCTTAAGTCGTTTTGGCGGGGATGAGTTTGTTCTGTTGCTACCCGAGGTGAATGGTGAGGAGGTTGTCCAGTCAATTGCCGAAAAGATCATAAAGACGGTCAAGCAACCTTTTGAATTAGAAGGGCAGGATGTATTTGTCGGCATTAGTATTGGTGTTGCTCTTTATCCAGAATATGGCGGCAACCTGGACGCTCTGATTAAGAACGCTGATATCGCGATGTATCAGGCCAAAAAACGTGGGAAAAACGGTTACTGCCTGTTCAACGAAGCGATGAGTTCCGATATCAGTCACAGCATTAAACTGGAAAGTGAGCTGCATCGCGCGCTTGAGAACGACGAGTTGAGGGTGTTTTATCAACCACAGCTCTGTGCAAAAACGCAGACTATTGTGGGTGTTGAAGCACTCGTACGCTGGCAGCATCCCGAGCGTGGCCTAGTGCCTCCCGGTGAATTTATTGCGCTGGCAGAGGAAACCAAACTCATCGTCGAAATCGGTGAGTGGGTCTTGCAGCGAGCTTGCCAGGAAGTGAAATCCTGGATGGATCAGGGCGTGGGTCCAATCCGTCTGGCGGTCAATTTTTCTTCGCTGCAAGTCGAACGCCCCAATCTCGTTGATACAGTGATCGACACGCTCGAGCGTTACCAATTCCCTCCCCGTTACTTTGAGCTCGAAATCACCGAAAGTGTCATGATGAATGACCTTGAGGGCATGGTGTCGAAACTACAAAAGCTCGCAGACTACGGTGTTGAGGTGGCGATTGATGACTTTGGAACGGGATACTCGTCTTTGAGTTATTTACATCGGCTGCCGATTCACACCGTTAAGGTAGATCAGTCCTTTGTGCGCAATATTCAGACCCCTGATGTTGAGGTCAGCATAGTGAATGCCATTTGTGCCATGGCTCACGGCTTAAAGCTGAAAATCATTGCAGAGGGCGTGGAGACACAAATTCAGCATGACTACCTCAGCAACTTGGGTTGTGAGGAGATGCAGGGCTATCTGATCAGTCGCCCATTACCAGGCGATGAAGTTTTGGACTTTCTGCGGGAGCGAGAGGCCTAAGCAGGCTTGGGGCTAGCTTATGACCTGCTGTAGTTGGGTTGTTTGTCTGGAAGTATCGTTGAAATAACGTGTTTGTAGATAACCTGAGAACCCTGTGGTGAAGACAGCACGACCAGGTGCATATCAAAGGATTCCACTACGCCTTTGAGGCGAATTCCGCTGACCAGAAAGATATTGACACTGCTGCCGGATTCACAAAGTGCCTGAAGAAATGTGTCTTGTATATTGGCGTTGCCCATTAAAGCCTCGAGTGAGCGATCAGTATAAGGTTGTGCATTGGAGGCAAGTATGGCCTCAATGGCCGAGATAATCTAGTAATAAGTGATGTGAGTCTCGATGTGCAGCACATTCACTCGTCATATTAGCTCGTGAGATCTTTTGATCGAAATCTTTTGATTAAAAAGGATCGTTTTTGGGAATTGCTTGTCCTAGTATTGGTCTCAGCACCTAGGTGTTCTATCGCAAGAAGGTGGACGGAACGAATTTGTGCTATTACTATGTTTTGAGGTGCATTTGTACCTTCCCCTACAATTATAAACGCCTGCAGCGTCTGAAAGCTGCAGCATAATAAAGAATTTGCCCCATGCGTGATTATTTTATTCGACGGTTGTTATTGATTCCCCCTACCCTCATCGGTGTAACCATCATTGTCTTTGCCATTACTCGATTGGTCCCAGGCGGACCCCTTGAGCGGGCAATTATGGAAATGCAGATGATGAGCGCTGACGGAGGCGGCACCAGTTCTGCCTCGATGTCAGGCCAGGATATGCGCTCTCAGACGACCAGTTGCTGCGGCTGAAAGAGTATTATGGCTTTGATAAACC
>ENA-OSET01001630-OSET01001630.1-sediment-metagenome-genome-assembly--contig:-NODE-1630-length-23110-cov-31.950810_pt1 | contig 23110 bp, 17 predicted proteins | sample MGYA00237882_ERZ534229 | MGnify/ENA primary metagenome ERZ534229 (study PRJEB26408, sample SAMN06266212) | sediment metagenome | isolation source: Hudson Canyon methane seep mesocosm | place... | reverse complement strand
ATTGGAGCGGTCACAAAACGATTAGTGGCTGTGATAATCAGAAGCGTATCATCCTTCGCGCGGTGTTGATTGAGCAGCATGCGTGCCTTGTTCAGCATAATTGGCTGAATGTATCCCGCCATAAACTCTTCATGCAGTATGTTAAGTTTGTCTTTACCGTGCTCGGCCAAAGGGGCTAATGAGAAATCCAGATAGGCAGTCATATCGAGGGTGCCGTTAACGTAGTCTTGATAGAATGCATCGTTTCTGGCTTTAAAGTAGTCAGCATCAACCAGTGCCTTTTCGACGAGAAACTCGCCCCATAAATGGTCGCTATCTCCCGCAATGAGAGTGTTGTCTAGATCGAATATCGCCAGTGCCAAGCTGAGGTTCTCCTTATTTTTCATATTTTTCGTATTTGGCTAAGGATAACAGGTTCTGATTGATCGCCAAGAGGGAAACCATAAGCATTACAGATGAATAAGTTGTTAACATGAAAACGACCTTTAAGTTTTTTGAGGCCAGGGAAGTTTGCTGCCTTGCCGTTTTTCTGGAAGAATGTAGAAAATATTTTAATTAAGGAAAAGCTTGTGATTGATTCTGACGGCTTTCGGCCAAATGTCGGAATTATTCTCGCTAATGAACGAAATGAGGTGCTTTGGGCTAAGCGAATAGGGCAAGATTCGTGGCAATTTCCTCAGGGTGGGATCAAGGTAAGCGAGTCGCCAACCGACGCGCTATATCGAGAGCTGCATGAAGAGATTGGTTTGATCGAGCGCGATGTTTCGATTATTGCTGAGACCGACGGCTGGTTACGTTATCGACTCCCCAAGCATTTAGTTCGTCACAACTCGCACCCTCTATGCATCGGGCAAAAGCAGAAATGGTTTTTGTTGCGTATGAAGAGCGACGATTCGCATGTTTCGATGGAACAAAGTGAATCACCAGAGTTTGACGGTTGGCAGTGGGTAAGCTATTGGTATCCCCTCGGTCAGGTTGTGTCGTTTAAACGAGAAGTTTACCGGCGTGCAATGAAGGATTTATCCATTGAGTTATTTGGTTAGCTGTATTATTCAATGCTTGGAGTGTTAGCGCAATGCTTGGCACCTTAAGGAGTATCGTTCAAGAAGTTAACGGCGCAAAAGATCTAACTGACGCGCTGGGTGTAATTGTGGCTCGCGTTCAAGAAGCGATGGAAACGGATGTTTGCTCAGTTTACTTGTTGGATGAGGAGGCGCGTCGCTATGTTCTGATGGCGACGAAAGGCTTGAATTCAGATGCGGTTGGTACCGTATCACTTGGCTATTCTGAAGGATTGGTAGGCTTGGTGAGTGTGCGTGAGGAGCCCATTAACCTTGAGCATGCCCAAAAGCACAAACGTTATCGTTATTTTCCTGAAACGGGCGAGGAGCGTTACGAGAGTTTTCTGGGCGTTCCAATTATCCATCATCGGAAAATTCTCGGCGTTATTGTCGTCCAGCAAGCCTTAAACCGACGCCGCTTTGATGAAGGTGAGGAGGCTTTTCTTGTTACGGTCTCTGCACAGCTTGCGGGTATTATTGCGCATTCAGAGGCAACGAGCTTTATTGGCGGTAACTCGCCTATTGCGAAAAAGAAATACGATATCTCTTTTAAAGGGGTTGCGGGGGCCCCCGGTGTCGCGATAGGTCAGAGTTTGGTGGTTTTTCCGCCGGCAGATCTTGATGCAGTCCCAGATAAAAAAACCCTCAGTATTGAGACCGACCTCATGTTATTTGACGCATCCATTATTTGTGTGCGTGAAGATATTAAGATGCTTGGTGACCGATTATCTACTCAGCTGCGGCCTGAAGAACAAGCCCTATTTGATGTGTATTTAGGTATGCTGGATGATAAGGCGCTGGCAGGTGAAGTGCAGACGCAAATAAAAAGTGGTATTTGTGCTCAGTCGGCATTGAAGCGGGTAATTAATGATTACGCCAGTCACTTTGAAGTGATGAGCGATTCATATATGCGCGAACGAGCGGTCGATATAAAAGATTTAGGTCGTCGCATTTTGAGTTATCTACAAGCGCGTGAGACCAAAAAAGTCGATTACCCTGAGAATACGATCCTTGTCAGTGATGAGTTAACTGCGACGATGCTGGGTGAGGTCCCTCAAGATAAATTGGTTGGTTTAGTATCAATTAAAGGTTCCGGGAGCTCGCACGTCGCCATTTTAGCAAGAGCAATGGGCATTCCGACTGTAATGGGCTTAGTTGATGTGCCGTTAAGCCAGCTGGATGAGAGAGAGCTCATCGTTGATGGCTATAATGGCGATCTGTTCGCCTGTCCCTCAGATGAGCTGCGGGTGCATTACCAGAACGTTGTGGAAGCCGATCGCGAACTGGATGAAGACCTTGCTAAGCTAAAAGACGAGCCGTGCATAACAACCGATGGCACGCGTGTAAAATTGTGGGTAAATACAGGTTTGATGGCGGATGTCATGCGATCTTTAGATCATGGGGCAGAGGGCGTAGGCCTCTACCGCACCGAAGTGCCATTTATGATTAATGAACGCTTTCCGAGTGAGCAGGAACAAATCCGCTTTTATCGTGAACAGTTGGAAGCGTTTGCGCCAAATCAGGTGACAATGCGAACGCTAGACATCGGTGGTGATAAGTCATTGACGTACTTTCCGATTAGTGAAGAGAACCCTTTTCTGGGATGGCGTGGAATCCGCATTACGCTTGATCATCCAGAAATTTTCCTTGTGCAAATGCGCGCGATGCTAAAAGCAAGTGAGGGCCTAAACAATCTCCGTATCATGTTACCTATGGTCTCAAATGTAAATGAGGTGGAGGAAGCCTTGCACCTCATTTATCGGGAATACCATGAGTTACGGGCAGAGGGTTACCCGGTCGTGATGCCTCAAGTAGGGGTGATGATTGAAGTGCCTGGAGCGGTCTATCAAGTAAAAGAGCTCGCAGAGCGTGTTGACTTTTTGTCGGTCGGCTCGAATGATTTAACGCAGTATCTGTTAGCAGTGGATCGAAATAATCCACGTGTTGCACAGTTGTATCATTCTTTTCATCCTGCTGTTTTGCAAGCCTTAAATAAAATTGCGCAGGATGCGCAAGAAATGAAGGTTCAACTGAGTATTTGTGGTGAGTTAGCGGGTGATCCTGCTGGCGCTTTATTACTTGCAGCAATGGGGTTCGATGCTTTATCTATGAATGCATCAAACTTGTTGAAGGTGAAGTCTGTGATTCGTGGGATGAGCATGACATGGGCGAAAGAGCTGCTGGATTCGGTGATGAAGTTAGATTCCCCTTTCCTAGTGCAGAGCACCCTGACATTAGCGTTGAAAGAAGCGGGTTTTGGCCGCTTTATGCGGCCAAGTAAAGTGGCCGATGCAAGTTCGCAAAATTTTTAGTTGAACATCGCTTGCTTTAGGAACGCATGACCATTTCGGTATACGCCTAGCGCGTTTTTAGTCTGGAGCCGCCCACTTGCTTCAAGCGCTTGAGATAGTCACACCAGAGTTTTTCTTTATTCAAGCAATAGTTACGGAGCAGATCCCAGCTGTAAAGGCCTGAATCATGCCCATCATCGAAGCAAAGTTTAAGTGCGTAGTTGCCACTGGGTTCGATATGAACGAGCAGGACTTCTTTTTTCCCTACTTGAAGTATGGCACTGTTTGGCCCATGGCCGCGAACTTCCGCCGAAGGCGAGTGAACCCGTAAAAATTCGAATCCAAGCTCATAAGTCGAATCGCCTTCATAGGTAAGTGCGAGCGTGCGCGACCCGCTTTTGAGTTCGACTTTTATGGGTATTTCAGTAGCCATTAGTTTGAGATGGTGTCACAAAATGTATTGGCTGAGATCTTCATCGTCCGATAAATCATCGAGCTGGGAGACGACGTAATTAGCATCGACCTTGAACTCTCCAGTCTTCGCATCTCCAGCCTCGAATGATACCGTTTCTAAAAGCCGTTCAAGCACCGTATGCAAGCGTCTTGCCCCAATGTTTTCAGTTTTCTCATTCACTTTCCATGCGATGTGCGCAATCTTTTCCAAAGCATCTTCTGTGAACGTAAGTGTTAAGTTTTCTGTTGCCATTAGCGCAACATATTGATCAATTAGCGATGCATTGGGTTCAGTCAGTATGCGTTTGAAATCGTCCGTACTTAGTGCGCCGAGCTCTACGCGAATGGGAAGGCGACCTTGTAGCTCAGGAATTAAATCGGAGGGTTTAGCCAAGTGGAATGCACCCGATGCGATAAACAAAATGTGGTCAGTCTTAATGGGGCCAAGTTTGGTGGTTACTGTACTGCCCTCAATCAGCGGTAACAAGTCACGCTGGACGCCTTCGCGAGACACTTCCCCTGATCCACCACTCTCTGAGCGTTTCGCCACTTTGTCAATTTCATCTAAGAAAACAATACCATTTTGCTCAACCGCTTTTATTGCTTTTGCTTTGATATCTTCTTCACTGACAAGCTTTGCGGCTTCCTCGTGCTGGAGCGCTTTTAGGGCGTCAGTAACTTTTAATTTTTTAGACTTCTTACGGTCGCCTGACATATTAGAAAAAATATTTTGCAGCTGGTTGCTCATTTCTTCCATGCCCGGGGGGGCCATAATTTCGACGCCAACTGGCGCCGTATTTAATTCAATCTCGATCTCTTTGTCATCTAATCCCCCTTCGCGTAATTTTTTACGAAAGATTTGACGCGTGGAAGAGCCTTCTTTATTTTCTTCATTATTATTGCCCCTGGCCGCGGGCAGCAGAGCATCGAGAATGCGTTCTTCTGCGAGATCAGCGGCTCGCGTTTCTACGCGTCGCATTTCTTTTTCGCGATACAGTTTCATGGAGTTCTCAGCGATATCGCGGATGATAGACTCAACGTCGCGTCCAACATAACCAACCTCTGTAAATTTGGTTGCTTCCACTTTAACGAAGGGTGCATCAGCAAGTTTCGCCAAGCGACGTGCAATTTCAGTTTTTCCGACGCCTGTTGGGCCAATCATTAAAATGTTTTTTGGCGATACTTCGTCCCGCAACTCTTCATTTAATTGCATGCGGCGCCAGCGATTACGAAGAGCGATAGCAACGGCTCTTTTCGCCTGATCTTGTCCGATGATGTGTTGATTTAGCTCGTGAACAATTTCTCTTGGGGTCATACTAGCCATGGGGTATATTCTTCTCTTTGCAAAGATGTATCGTTTGTCTTCTTTTCTAATTTAACTCTTCAGTTCTTCAATCGTTCGAGAGTCGTTTGTGAAAACACATATGCTGGCTGCGATATCGAGGCCCTTTTCAACAATCTCACGCGCGCTCAAATCGGTATTGTCTAGCAATGCGCGGGAAGCGGCTTGAGCAAAAGGTCCGCCCGAGCCTATCGCGATTAGGCTATTTTCGGGTTCAATCACATCGCCATTCCCTGTAATGATCAAAGAGTTCTCTTTGTCAGCAACCGCTAATAAGGCCTCAAGTTTTCGTAGGGCTCTATCTGTTCGCCAATCCTTAGCAAGTTCTACTGCTGCCTTAACTAAATGGCCTTGGTGTTTTTCAAGCTGCGCTTCGAATCGCTCGAATAAGGTAAAAGCGTCTGCTGTGCCACCTGCGAAACCGGCAATTACTTTGCCATGATAAAGATGACGTACTTTCTTCGCATTGCCCTTCATTATAGTGTTTCCAAGGGATACTTGGCCGTCGCCGCCTAGGGCGACTTCGCCCTCGCGACGGACAGATAAAATAGTAGTCATGCAGAACGCTCCTATGCTGGACGCAACTGGCCCATCAACTGTTTAATAATGCCTATTGTTAGTTTGATATTGGGATGGGTTACGGTAATTCAAGCCTCTTAGTTGATTTTCAAAAAGGTGCTTGGTCGGAAAATATAAAGCCGCAGAGCAAGATATTTGTTCAAGGATTTATTTATTTTTCACTTTTTTAACGAGTGGCTCGATATTTATCGCAACGAGTTTATCTAACGCGCTATTCATTTCACTGCGTGAGTTAAACGGCCCAGCTTCTACTCGATACCAAGTTTTTCCAGTACTGCTTTTTACTGGTTTTATCATGGCCTTTAAGCCTTGAAAGGCGATAGTTGCTTTCTGCTGGTCGGCATCGTCGGCACTGCGGAATGAACCGGTTTGCACCACATAATAAAAGCTCTCACCTGTATTTTTTTCTTTAAATTGGTATGCATTAATGTTGTTCGTATCCACTTCAGACTTGGGTAGCAAGTCATAAAACTTAAAACGTGCCTCCTGTTTTTCTGTCTGTTTTGTTGTGTTTTCGAGTATTTTTTGCCTCGACTCTTTTACCGATTGCTGCGTTTTCTGTGACTCTACAGGTTGTTGTTTAGCCGGAATATTTTGCAAGCTGTATAGCGCATAAACGAAGCCACCTAGCAGTAGTGCAATTAACAAGATAAATTTAAGTTTGTTGGTATTGGTCGTAGGTGGCGGTGTCGACCTTGAGGCACCGCTTGGCGCTTTTTTCTTGCGCTTACTTGCGGCTACCTTGCGTGTGCTTGATGGCTTTGCGTAGTCTTTGGTCATTGCTATTGAAAACTTTCCATGTTGTTACATTTTTTCTGGCGCGCTAACGCCAAGTAATCGTAAGCCGTTTTGTAATACCTGTTTAACCGCGATGCTGAGGGAGATGCGTGCATTTCGTAGTTCAGTATTCTCATCTAATACGATGCATGCGTTATAGAAGCTATGGAATTCGCCGGCTAATTCTCTTAGATAATTTGCAATAGTATGCGGCGTAAAATTATGTGCGGCATTGGTTACGACTTCTGGATATTGGCTCAGGCGCTTCATCAAAGCCTTTTCCGAATCTTCGACGAGCAGCTCCAGTGTGTTTGCATCGGCGTCCGTCCAGCTTAAGTTTTGCTCGATCAGTTTTCGTTGAACGCTGCACACGCGAGCGTGCGCGTATTGAATATAGTAGACAGGGTTATCATTGCTCTGAGAGATGGCTAAATCAATATCAAATGTCAGTTGGGAAGAAGGCGCACGCGCCACCAGAAAGAAGCGTGTCGCATCGCGTCCGACCTCGTCAATCAAGTCCCTCAGCGTAACGTAGCTACCCGCGCGCTTTGATAGTTTAACTTCTTCGCCACCACGCATGACAAGCACCATTTGATGAAGAACATAATCTGGCCAGCCTTCAGGAATACCTATATTCATGGCTTGGAGGCCGGCACGAACACGTGTAATCGTACTGTGATGATCAGAGCCTTGTTCATTGATTACCGTTTTGAATCCTCGGCTCCACTTTTCCGCATGGTAGGCTACGTCGGGCACGAAGTAAGTGTAACCACCGTCAGTTTTGCGCATTACTCGGTCTTTGTCATCGCCGAAGTGAGTGGTTTTCAGCCACAGTGCTCCATCGTTTTCATAGGTATGCCCACTTTCGATTAGCTTATTGACGGTTTCCTCGACCTTGCCGTCTGCGTACAAGGCGCTTTCTAAGGAATAGATGTCAAAATCAACATCGAATGCTTTTAAATCTGAATCTTGTTCGCGTCTCAAGTAAGCAACCGCAAAATCTCGAATTGCGTTCAGATCATCAGGGTTTGCGGCACCTGTGACATGTTTATCTTCAGCGTCGATGGTTTCTTTTGCCATGTAAGCATCAGCAACATCATTAATGTAAGCACCACGATAGCCATCGGTTGGCCAACTATCATCATCAGGGCCTAAACCTTTGCATCTTGCTTGCGTGGAAAGCGCCAGGTTATTTATCTGTTGTCCTGCATCATTATAGTAAAATTCACGTGTTACTTGGTGGCCTGTGCCGGTCAGCAAGCGACAAATTGAGTCGCCAATTGCTGCGCCTCTGCCATGTCCTATATGTAAGGGTCCTGTCGGGTTTGCAGACACGTATTCAACTTGAACTTTGTTACCTCTGCCTAGGTCATTTAGGCCAAACGTATCTTTTCTCTCAAGGATGGTAGTAATAATCGCGCTTGCGGCCGCTTTGCTTAGGAAAAAGTTAATAAAGCCCGGACCGGCAATTTCAACTTTTTCAATGTCATGTGCTTTGTTGGTTGCGATTGTTTCGACGATTATTTCAGCCAGTTTGCGCGGATGCATACCCGCTTGTTTAGCTAAAGCCAGAGCAATGTTGGAGGCGAAATCACCATGGCTTTTATCCTTCGTCGCATCAATGTTTAACTGATAGTTGATGGTTTTAGGGAGGGTGCCAACTGTTTGCAATTGGTTAATAGTGCTTTTAAGTAGGCTAGCAATCGCGTCTTTCATATGCTTCCGAATTTTTTAGGGCTCATTAAAGGCGCGTATTATCTAGTATTCTTGAGTCTAATAAAATACCTGTGTAGATCGCTTATTTAGATATAATCCATTGGATCAACATCGACGGAGAGTCGGACTTGCTTAAACGGCGCTTGCTTGGCAAGTTGTGGCGCTAAATTCGCGAGCTGTGTGCGACGTTTTATACTGTCTGCGAAAATATGTAAGTAATAACGATAGATATTTTGTTTGCGCGAAATAACGGCGGCAATCGGGCCTGCGATATAGCAGCTATTATTCGCGACCATTGGTTGAATAATGTTTTTGGCATGTGCTAAGGCCCTCTCTGCTTTTTCGGCGGAGGCCGCTTCGCTACGTAACGTTAGCATGCGCGAGTAAGGTGGTAGTGCGCATCGTTCGCGTATTTCTAGTTCTTCCTCGATAAACGTCAAATAGTCGTTGTCTCGAATGTGTTCAAAAATTGGGTGATCTGGATGGCGTGTTTGTATCAAAACATGCCCTTTTTTATCTCCGCGTCCGGTGCGTCCTGCCACTTGCAACAGTTGTTGAAGACCTTTTTCCGTAGCGCGGAAGTCACTGCTAAAAAATAGTGCATCTGAATCGATAATGGCAACCAATGTGACGTTATGGAAGTCATGACCTTTCGCGAGCATTTGAGTGCCGATGATAAGGCAAGGCTCACCTTTGTTAATGATTTCAATCGCACATTCCATGTCAGTTTGCGTTTTAATTTGGTCTCGGTCTAGGCGGACAGTAGACGTATAGGGAAAATGGTAATTTAAGCTCTGTTCTAGCCTTTCAGTGCCACTTCCTACAGGCTGTATATTCGTTGAGTTACAATTTGCACATTGGTGTAAAAGGGTTTGCTTGTGTCCGCAATGATGGCATTGCAGATGCATTGGGTGTTGATGAACACTGAGACGAGTATCGCAATTGGGGCAGGGGCAAATCCATCCGCAGTCATAGCACATGAGCGTTGGCGAAAAGCCGCGCCGATTCTGAAAAATAATAACTTGGTTGCCAGCATCTAATTGATGTTTGATATTTTTTAGCAAAGGCTGGGACAATGCATCATCACTTGAGTGAGCTCGCATATCGATGAGGCCTAGGCTGGGGTGGCGACCTGCACCGGCACGTTGGTGTAAGCTCAGCCAGGCATATTTGCCTGATTTTGCGTTGAGCATCGTTTCCGCGGAAGGCGTGGCCGAGCCCAGAACAATGTTGCAGTTTTCAAGTTGTGCGCGTTTGACTGCAAGGTCTCGAGCGGAATACTTAAAATTATCGAACTGCTTGTATGACTGATCATGCTCCTCATCGACAATAATTAACCCTAGCTTCTTAGTGGGGGTGAAAATTGCTGAACGAGTGCCAATAATGACTTGCGCATGGCCTGTTTCAGCAAGGTCTCGGGTGATGAATCGTTCCTTCTCACTCATGCCCGAGTGCATCGTTGCGATGGGTAAGCCGAGTTGAGACTGAAAGCGGCTAAAGGTTTGGGGTGTTAAGTTTATTTCAGGCACCAAAATGAGCGCTTGAGCCCCCTTCTTTAGAGCTTCTTTAACTAACGCAATATACACCTCAGTTTTTCCACTACCGGTGATGCCATGAATTAGGCTGGCATGAAATTGCCCAAAATTTTTGGCGATTTGAGCGCAAGTTTGCGCTTGTTCTTGGTTCAATATAGGTTCAGATGAGTCGATGCGTACTTGCATAGCGAGGCTAAGGGTTGACTGCGCGTGCGGCTCTAAATAACCCGCGTCCCTGAGTTTGTTGGCGAACGACTTTGTAAAACCCGCGTGCCTCAGCTCATCTTCCCAAACGTTTTCGCTGTGTGATTCGACAAAATCCAGTAACTTTTTTTGTTTGGTCGCATTGTTGCGCCCGGCAAATTTTTTGTCTGTTCGCGACCAGTGAGTCAGTTTATAACTTGGACGAAGTTTGGCCTGCTTCAATGTTTTCGGCATCGCTGTCATTAGGCATTCGCCAATGGGATGGCCGTAATAGTCAGCCGCCCAGCTAAGAAGCGCCATCAGAATGGGGTTAAAAGTTGGCATGGACTCAAAGCTTTTCAAATAGGCTTTGGTCTTTCTACCACTGTTAGGTTCACCCTCTTTAATAGCAGTAATGATCCCAATGAGTTTTCGAGCGCCGAAGGGGACGAGTATGCGTTGTCCTACGCAAAGCTGATTGGGTTCGCTTGTCTCTGGGGTCAAATAGTCAAAGACGCCATGCAGTGGTGCGGGTACTGCGACCTGTATATAGTTTATTGAGTGGCATTGCATGGAGGTTGAGTGCACCTAAATCAGTTAGCTTTCACGACTAAAGAATTATGCACAGAACGCACAGGCTTTCTACGTTTTTGTCTGTTGGTTTATGTTTTAACATCGGTGAAAGGTTGTTAGATAAAAATGTTTCTTGCTTCTTGTGCTTAATTTGATACTATTCGCGTCCTTAAAATTCCCATTGCTACTATTTTAGGATCGATGGGCTTTAACCTTTTCGTGCGGTGCTTAAATCGATAGACAAGATTCAAGTGGCGGCACTAATAATTTGGTATTTATAACATGAAAGCAGATATCCATCCTGAGTATCAGGAAATCGACGCAAAATGCAGTTGCGGTAACGTCATAAAGACACGCTCAACTCTATGTAAAGACCTCCTCTTGGACGTTTGTTCATCGTGCCATCCCTTCTATACCGGCAAACAAAAAGTTATGGATGCAGGCGGTCGAATCGACAAGTTTAAAAAACGTTTTGGTAGCCGTATTGGCGGTTAACAGCGACGTGTTAATTATGAAAAAGAGCGCGCGACGCTCTTTTTTTGCACCTAGGGTTGCGATGATTGTCGCACTAGGTGTTTGATCTACGTTTATAGTTAGGTCAACGAATCTCCCATGAGGTCAGGCGTTAAGGCCTTATATTTATCGATAAATGGTACATAGAAATGTCAGATTTAAAACAAGCGGCTCTTGATTACCACGCGAATCCCAAGCCAGGAAAAATAAGCGTTGAACTAACTAAACCAGCTGACTCGGCTCGTGACCTTTCTCTGGCATACAGCCCAGGCGTAGCGGAGCCAGTTAAAGAAATAGCTGCCGATCCGGAGAATGCCTACAAATATACAGGTAAAGGCAATTTGGTTGCCGTTATTACTGACGGTACGGCGATACTTGGGTTGGGCGATTTGGGCCCGCTAGCATCGAAGCCCGTGATGGAAGGCAAGTCACTTTTATTCAAGCGCTTTGCTGGTATTGATTCAATTGATGTTGAAGTTGAGTCTGAAAGTCCGCAAGCGTTCATAGATACTGTTCGCCGCATTGCGATCACTTATGGTGGTATCAACTTGGAAGATATCAAAGCGCCAGAGTGTTTTGAAATTGAGCGTACGTTAATTGAGCAGTGCAACATTCCTGTGTTCCATGATGATCAGCACGGCACGGCAATTGTAACCGTTGCGGGTGTTTTAAACGCCCTAGAGATTCAAAATAAGAGCATCGAAGATGTGAAAATGGCTGTGCTTGGTGCAGGTGCGGCGGCGATCTCATGTTCTAAACTGCTGATACTAGCGGGAATGAAGCCTGAGAATATCTTCATGTGTGACCGTAAAGGTGTAATTCATTCCGGTCGAGATGACTTGAATCAATACAAAGCAATGTTTGCGATTGATACGGATAAGCGCACGTTCGACGACGCGTTAAATGGCGCAGATATCTTTTTGGGGCTTTCTGGTCCAGACATGGTTTCTGGTGACCAGATTAAAACGATGGCCGCCAATCCGGTGATCTTTGCTTGCGCAAATCCAGTGCCTGAAATAATGCCTGAATTGGTTGCCGAAGCACGTTCTGATGCGATCATGGCGACTGGCCGCTCAGATTTCCCGAACCAAGTAAATAATGTGCTAGGTTTCCCATTTATTTTCCGCGGAGCGCTCGACGTGCGTGCAACCGTGATTAATGAAGAGATGAAACTAGCGGCAGCCAAAGCATTGGCGAATCTTGCAAAAGAGCCGGTCACCCAAGAGGTGCTTGATGCGTATGCGGTTGAATCTATGTCGTTTGGCAAAGATTATATAATTCCAAAGGCAACTGACTCTCGATTACTGGGTGTTGTATCAACGGCAGTGGCACAAGCCGCTATCGATACGGGTGCAGCAGAGGGTCCACTTCCATCAAACTACCCACTGAAGACGCTAGACGATATCTAAGCGTTTAATTGTGTTAATAAAGCCTCCGTGCGTTAGTGTACGGAGGCTTTTTTTTAGCCGTCATTTAACAGTAGCGCTTTGCAGAAAATAATCTTGCGTTGTCAGGTTATCTTGGTCTGGTCAGAATATGTCATCTGCATCGGCGTACTGGTCGTCTTCCGCGCTCTGCATATAAAGAGGCTGGCGGTCTGTTTTTGGTGCGTTTTCCGCTTTAAAAATTTCAAACATGCTATCTGTCGTTTGAATATTTGCTCTTTTACCTGATGCTGAATCAATACGCACGGTCACCAGTCCTTTTGGTTGGGGCATTTCTGCATTCGGTATACCTTTCAATGCGCCTCTCATATACTCGATCCAAATGGGTAATGCGGCGCGCGAGCCGTATTCTCGTCGGCCCAACGTGGACGGCGTATCGAAGCCGACCCAAACGGTGGTGGCGAGTGCCTGATTAAAACCAGAGAACCAAGCATCTCTTTGGTCGTTAGTCGTTCCTGTTTTTCCGCCTATGTCGTTTCGTCTCAACGTGAGGGCTTTGCGTCCGGTGCCTTTTTTAATAACGTCTTTCATCAACGAATGCATAATATAGATTGAGCGTTCGTCGGCAATGCGCGGCGCGACTTTAAAAGAGGCGGTTTCAGATCCACTCTTAAGCTCGTTGAGACACCCGTCTTCACATACTTGATAGGGTTCTGCTTGGTAAATTATTTGTCCGGATGCATTCTCGATTCGCTCAATGAGATAAGGTGCAACATAGTACCCACCGTTGGCGATCATTGCGTACCCAGAAGCTATTTTAAACGGCGCAACGGCCGCACTGCCAAGTGCTAAAGACAGATTTTTAGGTAAGGTGTTTCTGTCGAATCCAAAGCGTTCATTGCTTTCTATGGTTTTTGTAATGCCGGTATTCTTCAATAGTCTAATTGAGACTAGATTGCGTGAATTATAAAATGCTTGTCTGACTCGCGTAGGGCCATAAAATTTCCCACTTGAGTTTTCTGGTCGCCATGAGGTCTCAAGATTTTTATCTTCAAATACCATTGGCGCATCATTAATTAAGCTAGCCGCGGTGGTATTATTTTCTATTGCCGCTAAATAAATGAACGGTTTAAAGCTCGACCCCGGCTGGCGTTTGGCTTGTGTGGCGCGATTATATTTACTGCTATAGAAATCATAGCCGCCAACTAAGGCTTGAATCGCGCCGTTTTCAGGCGCAAGGGAGATAAGGGCGCCCTGTACTTCAGGTGTTTGACTGAGTACCCAGCGTATATTCGGCGGGTTTTCGGTTGACTGAGTGTCTGCGCCCCCTGCCAGCTGGTCATTTGATGCACTTGCAGTAACGTCGACGGGTTCTGGCGCTTCTTCAGTTCGCCGCAATTCAATAATATCACCAATTTGGAACATTTTATCAAAGCTTTTAGGCGCTTTGCCTATGCTGTTAATCGTGACAAACGGCTTGGCCCATTGCGCATCTTCGAGTTTTAGTTCAATTATGCCGTAGTCGCGCGTGTGGGCTTTCAATGTGGTGACGTTGACCTCTCGGATGGCGGCGTTAATGTGATCAACACTGCGTGGAAACGTTTTAAGTTGGCGTTGAATTTCGTTTTCGTCGAGGGAGACTAAATTCTCAATATTGCCTAACACTGGACGGTAGCCGTGACGTCGGTCGTAAGCCTCCAGGCCATTACGGAGTGCTTTTTGTGCACTGTTTTGCTTTTCGCTATCGATGGTGAGAAAGGCGACTAGGCCGTCGGTATAGGCTTCAGATCCATAGAGTTCTAATATTTTCTGTCGAGCTGCCTCTGCCACATAAGGCGCATCGACTTCAGGCATATGCCCATGATAGCTCGCGGTTAGTCGTGCATTTTTTGCAGTAGTGTGTGCCGCTTCTGAGATCATGCTTAAATCGAGCATGCGATCAAGTATCCAATTGCGCCGAATAATCGCGCGTTCTGGATTAACAATGGGATTGTATCGCGAGGGTGCTTTGGGTAAGCCTGCAATCATGGCAAGTTCGGCGAGTTCTAATTCGTTCAGGGGTTTGCCGTAATAAACACTGGCAGCAGCGCGCACACCATAGGCGCGGTTACCAAGGTAAATTTTATTCATATACAGCTCAAAGATTTCTTCTTTATTGAGTACTTGCTCAATTTGTAGAGCAAGGAAAATCTCGTTGAACTTCCGAATAAACGTCTTTTCTCTTGTGAGGAAAAAGTTTTTTGCGACTTGCATTGTAATGGTACTGCCGCCGGATTTAATTCTGCCGGATTGAATGAGCTGAGTAGCGGCGCGAGTAAGGCCTTTGATGTCAATGCCTTGGTGGCTAAAGAATCGGTTGTCTTCGGCCGCAATAAAGGCATTTACAAGCGTTTCGGGTGCTTCGTTATAAGTAATAGGGTTGCGTCTTTTTTCACCAAATTCAGCTATTTTTTTGTTATCGGCGCTAAAGATACGCAGAGGTGTTTGTAGCTGCGTTGTTTTGAGACTAATTGGATCTGGTAGTTTTGGCGTGAGATATAAATAAAATGCACAAATCGCAATAATTACACTGCAAAACCCAGCAGCGAAGAGCCATGCGAAGAGAGAGCCGAGTCTTACAAATCGAGACATGTTTTTCCTAGCAAGTTAAAAATATAGGTCTATTATCTAAGAAATAGCCTTAAATTTAGATAGTCATGATTATACGTCTAATTTGATGTGTTTTAGTAACGAAATGTACGTTGTGAAGGAATCGCCTCGCGATTTTTTTAACACGGTACACAATTATTTCCATTAGGAAGATGGGTTAACCAGTGTTCGGATTATTTGGAAAGAAAAACGAAATATTACTCGGCGTCGACATCAGTTCCTCTTCTGTCAAGATGTTGGAGTTGTCAAAAAGCGGTGATCGATATCGGGTAGAGAGTTATGCCGTTGAGGCACTCCCTGCAAACACAGTCGTTGAAAAAAACATCAATGATGCTGAAGCGGTAGGCGAGGTAGTGAAGAAAGTGCTCGCTAGGTCTAGAAGTAGCTGCAAGTCGGCTGCGGTAGCGGTTGCCGGATCAGCGGTCATTACTAAAACCATCCAAATGGGCGGTGGATTGACGGCGCAGGAGCTCGAGGACCAGATCTCGGTAGAAGCGGATCAGTATATTCCTTATCCCCTTGACGAAGTCGCGATCGACTTTGAAGTATTGGGTGATTCGGTCGAAAATGCAGATCAAGCCGATGTGTTATTGGCGGCTTGCCGAAAAGAAAATGTCGAGTTGCGTGAGGATGCACTCGAGATTGGTGGCTTAGCGACGAGGGTCGTCGATGTCGAAGCCTACGCAGTAGAACGAGCATTTAGTTTGGTCTCAGCGCAACTTGAAGAAGAGGCAGAAGAGCAAACTGTCGCGATTGTAGATGTAGGCTCTACGATGACTACCCTTAGCGTGTTAGCAGACAACCAAACGATTTACACGCGCGAACAGTTATTTGGCGGAAGACAGCTTACAGAAGAAATTCAGCGCCGTTATGGGTTGTCGTTTGAAGAAGCAGGACTTGCCAAGAAGCAAGGTGGGTTGCCTGACGACTACGAACGTGAGGTGCTTATTCCTTTTAAAGAAGCGGTGGTGCAGCAAGTGGCGCGATCCCTACAATTTTTCTTTGGTTCGAGTCAATACAACGAGGTTGATGTTGTTGTGCTTGCTGGAGGTGTCGCGTCGATCCCAGATCTGGCGTCGCTGGTTCAAGAGAAAGTGGGGATTAAAGCGATTGTTGCGAATCCGTTTGCTGAAATGACGGTGGGTTCAAAAGTTAACGCGTCGGCGTTAAGTAATGATGCTCCAGCATTGATGATTTCGTGTGGGTTAGCGATGAGGAGTTTCGATTAATGCCAACTATTAATTTACGTCCTTGGCGCGAAGAGCTCCGGGCGGAAAGGCAAAAGAATTTTGTTGCTATGCTTATCGCAGTGGTGGTCGCGGCAGGTGTTATATTTTTCTTGTGGCAAAACCAAGTAGCCTCGCAAACCACTTATCAGAAAGCGAGAAATGCTTACTTGAAAACCTCGATGAAGACCTTAGATAAAAAAATTGCAGAAATTCAGGAGCTTAAACTCAAGCGTGAAAAACTTTTATCTCGCATGAAAGTTATTCAAGATTTGCAAGGCACGCGCCCAGTCATCGTAAGAGTGTTCGACCAGTTTGTTGAGACACTACCTGACGGGCTCTATTACCAGAACTTAACCCGCAAAGCCGCAAATATGCAAATTAAAGGTGTTGCAGAATCTAATAATAGAATTTCCGGTTTAATGCGCAATTTTGAGGGATCTGACTGGTTCAAAAGTCCTAATTTGAAAGATGTACGCGCAGCGAAAGGTGGGGATGGAAGTAATGCCTTTGAGATGACGGTATTGCAGATCAATCCAGCGAACGAACAGAATTCAGAAGGGGCAGAATAGTGGGATTTTCCGAGTCTATGGAAAGCCTGAAAGGCTTCGATATAAATGAATTAGATTTCAATAACGCGGGCTCATGGCCTGCATTGGCGAAGCTTATTGTTTTGGTTTTATTGTTTTCTGCATTGTTGTTCGGTGCGTATTGGTTTTATGTAAAAGATCAGTACATGGCTTTGGAAAAAGTAGAAAAACAAGAGCAAACGTTACGACAACAGTATGAGTCAAAAGCATATAAAGTGGCCAACTTAGACGCTTATCGCGAGCAGATGAAGGAAATGGAAAAGACATTTGGTGCTTTGCTTAAACAGTTGCCTGCCGACACAGAGGTACCTGGGTTACTGGAAGATATCACAAACACGGGTTTAGGGAGCGGCCTAGATATTAACGGGATTAAGCTTCAGCCAGAAAGCTCGAAAGAGTTCTATGTAGAGTTACCAATCAAAATAAGTGTCGAGGGAACGTACCATGAGATGGCGTCATTTGTGAGCGGTGTCGCGGGCTTGCCTCGCATCGTTACTTTGCATGATTTTTCCATTAAACCCACGAAAGATAAAAGTGTCGCAGGCGTTTTATCGATGGATATTTCCGCGAAAACTTACCGGTATAACGCGAATCAAAGTGCCTCCAAAAAGAAAAATAAGAGGAAGAAAAAATGATAAAGACACTTTTTTCTTTCCTTTTGTTCGTCAGTTTTTTCGTCTTGGCTGGATGTGATACAAGCAGTGGCTATGCCGATTTAGACCGATTTATGAAAGCAGCAGACGACAAACCCTCTGGTAAAATTGAACCGCTGCCTGAGGTTGAGGCTTATCAAGCCTTTGAATATTCGCAAGCCGGTTCGCGTGATCCTTTTACTCGCCCTGTCGAAGTGGTACTGAGTGAAATTCAGGTTCAAGACGACCAAAGCACGATAAAGCCGAACCTTGACCGCGTTAAAGAGGTGTTAGAGGGCTTTCAGCTGACACAATTGAAGATGGTCGGCACCTTGCAGCGAGGCGATGCGAATACCTTATTCGCGCTCGTCGCCGATAACTCGGGAGGCGTCCACATGGTCAAAGCTGGACAGCATATCGGTACAAACTATGGGCGAGTTGTAAACATAGCGGAAGGTCGAATTGATTTGATTGAAATTGTTCCCAACGGACACAGTGGCTGGTTAGAACGTCCGCGCACTGTCTCGCTGGATGAAGAGTAGTGCGATCTAGGGAGAGGGGAATGAAATCAAATAGTTTACTAATTAAAATGAAGAAAACTTTAGGGTTATTAAAAATGTGTGTTCAGCCACGATTAGCGTTGTCGATAGTTCTGACATTATTTATGTCTGTTGCCAACTCAGCCGTATTGCAGGATGTAAGCTTTGCTTCGCTTCCGGGCGATGCGACAGAGATTACTCTAAGCTTTGATTCAGTTCCGCCACAGCCGGCGGGTTACACAATAGAGAAGCCCGCCAGAATTGCACTTGATCTTGGAGGTGTTAGCTCGACGATTGCGAAACATCATAATCTTGGTTTGGGCAATGCGAAGCGAATGACGGTGATTGGTACCAAGGATCGAACGCGTGTCATTTTAGATTTGGTTGAGCTGGTCCCTTACACGGCGGGTGTGGACGGTAATAGTCTTGTGATCGCTGTTGGCGAGTCCAGTGTCGGAGCGAAGCCTGCCGTCAAGTCTGAGACGGTGAGTGCTGCTGTCAATATCTCATCCAGCACGATGCTCTCTGCTAGCAATGCGATTACAGGCATTGACTTTAGGCGTGGTGAAAAAGGTGATGGTCAGGTCGTTATTAATTTTGCAGATTCAAGTGCAGATGTCGACATGTCTGAAGTGGGCGGTAACATTCAGCTCGTTATAGACAAAGCAGCGCTGCCAGAAAGCCTACGTCAACGTTTGGATGTGGTAGATTTTGCGACGCCGGTACAGCGCGTTGATTCATACATGTTAGACGGCAAAGCGACTGTTGTGATTCGCCCGAAGGGTAACTTTGATTATCTAGCGTATCAGGCAGATAACCAGTTTACGATTAGTGTTGAAGAGGTTTCTGAAGAGGACGAAGAAAATCGTCGTCGAGATAAATTCCCCTATTCTGGTGAAAAACTTTCTTTAAACTTTCAAGACATTGAGGTGCGTGCGGTATTGCAGTTAATCGCTGACTTTACGGGCTTGAATCTCGTGGCGAGTGACACGGTGGGCGGAAGTATTACGCTGCGTTTGCAGAATGTTCCATGGGATCAGGCACTCGAGTTAATACTGAAGACAAAAGGGTTAGATAAACGCACGGTCGGAAACGTACTGTTAGTCGCACCTGCTGATGAGATCGCAGCGCGTGAGCGTCTAGAGATCGAGACCAACAAGCAAGTGGCTGATTTGGCACCGGTTCGTTTGGAGATCGTGCAGGTCAATTACGCCAAGGCAAGCGATATCGTGGAGTTGTTGAGACAAGATAAAGAGCTTATTTCGTCGCGAGGTTATATCTCATCTGATCCAAGAACAAATACGATTAGCGTGAGAGAAACGTCTGACAAACTCGTACAAATACGCAAATTGGTTGAGACATGGGATATCCCAGTTCGTCAGGTATTAATTGAGGCCCGCATTGTACGCGCACGCTCAAATTTGACAGAAGAAATGGGTATTCAGTGGGGCGGTGGCGGCCGAGATGAGGATGGTGATACCTTGTTTCGTGTAGGCGGTTCTGTGAATACGTTGACCGAGTTGTCTGGCTCGAATGTCGTGACATTTCCTGACGCATTAGCGGTAGATCTTGGCGTATCACGACAAAACAGCTCATCGTTAGCGATTGGGTTTGGTAATGGTGACTATCTAATTGATCTTGAGTTATCCGCTTTTGAGGCTGATGGAAAAGGTGAGATTGTTGCGCAGCCGAAAATTGTTACGGCGGATCGCCAAACGGCAACGATTAAATCGGGCGAAGAAATTCCCTATCAAGAAGCCTCATCATCCGGTGCTACGTCAGTCTCCTTTAAAGAAGCCGTGTTATCGTTAGAAGTGACTCCGCAAATCACACCAGATGACAATATTATTATGGATTTGAAGGTTAATCAGGACAATCGCGGAGAAATTACAGCGGGCATTCCGAGTATTGAAACAAATGAAGTGATTACTCAAGTGTTAGTTGGGAATGGGGAAACTATCGTGCTGGGAGGTATTTTTCAGTCCGAAGAGTCAATAACCATTACGAAAACACCGTTCCTAGGCGACATCCCTTATATCGGCGAGTTATTTAAGAAAACAGAAAGCATTGATCAGCGAGCAGAGCTTTTGATCTTTATAACCCCTAAGCTTCTGAAAAATGGCTTAATTGATCAGTAGTTGATGGGCGATCGATAGTAAAAACCGGAGACTTAGCTCCGGTTTTTTTTGCTTTTCATTTAATTTATTTGTTTTCTGAAGAGAGCGTAATGGGCGATTTGCCGCTCCGTGTTATGCTTATCCTTTTTATAAGCTGTATCGCATGACATACAAGACAAATAAACCTTTAATTGTGCTGGTCGGCCCAATGGGGGCAGGCAAGACAACCGTGGGTAAGCTGCTCGCTCAAGAGTTAGCTTATAAGTTTACCGACTCTGACAAAGAGATTGAGAAGCGTTGTGGCGCTGATATTCCTTGGATCTTCGATGTTGAGGGTGAAGAGGGGTTTCGAAACCGAGAAGTCTCCGTTTTGGAAGATCTTTCAAAGCGAGCCCAGTTGGTGTTGGCGACCGGTGGTGGAGCCATGATACGTCAAGAAAATAGAGATTTTGTGACCCGTTCTGGGTTCGTGGTATACCTTAATACCTCGGTAGAGCAGCAATATGTCCGTACGCACAAGGATAAAAATCGTCCACTTTTGCAGTGTGAAGACGATGCATTCGATGTGCTCAAGAGATTAATGTTAGAGCGGGACCCTGTATACCGAGAGGTCGCCGATTTGATCATCGACACAGATAAAAAGGCCCTTAAGAATATTGTCAAAACAATTATTGGTGCACTAGCGGAGAGCGAATCAATTGGCTAGCAAAATGGGTAATCTTGAGGCGTATATTACTGCAGCGTCGGAGTTAGTAACCAAGTTTATGGGTATGTATGACTAAAACGTTAAACGTAGAGCTAGGTGACCGTAGTTATCCAATCTACATAGGACCCGCTTGCCTTGGCAATGATGACTTATTTTCGCGCCACATCAGCAGTCGTAAAGTGATGATCGTGACGAATGAGACCGTGTCACCCCTGTACGAAGCGAAATTGAGGGCTGCGTTAAAAGACTTCGAGGTTGATTGTGTTGTATTGCCTGACGGTGAGCAATACAAAAACTGGGAAACCTTAAATCTAATTTTTGATGCTTTGTTACAGAAAAAACATTCGCGAAAAACCACACTTATCGCATTGGGTGGCGGGGTTGTTGGTGATATGACCGGTTTTGCAGCCGCCAGCTACCAGCGCGGCGTTGATTTTATTCAAGTACCCACTACGTTATTGTCGCAGGTTGATTCGTCTGTCGGCGGAAAAACCGGCATCAATCATCCGTTAGGAAAAAACATGATTGGCGCATTTTATCAGCCAAATGCGGTTATTATTGACACGTTAACGTTGAACACGCTGCCACCGCGAGAAGTTTCGGCGGGTTTGGCAGAAGTGATTAAGTACGGATTGATTCGCGATGCTGATTTTTTTGGCTGGCTGGAGGGCAATATTCAACCGTTACGTCAGTTGGATCAAGCATCGTTAACGCATGCAATACTGACTTCCTGTGCTTGCAAGGCTGCAATTGTTGAGGAAGACGAAACCGAGGGTGGCGTACGAGCGATTCTAAATTTGGGGCATACGTTTGGTCACGCGATTGAGACACATCAAGGTTATGGCAATTGGCTGCATGGGGAAGCTGTTGGAGCCGGTATGGTAATGGCGGCGCAATTATCGCACTCAATGCAGTGGTTAAATGATGAGGCGTTACAGCGTATTGTTAGGGTTGTTGAGCAGTCTGGCTTACCGATCAAGGGGCCTAGCAATATGAATGAGGCCGATTACATGGCCCTGATGTCCGTTGATAAAAAGGTCTTAGATGGCGCGCTGCGTCTCGTTTTATTGAAGCGGTTAGGGTACGCATTGGTAACGGAAGAATTTTCAGCGAGTGCGCTCGGCGACGTCCTAAAAACAGGCGGGTTGCAGCATTAAAATTATTTGAGCGTCTGTTTCGGATGCTCGCTAAGCACAGCAACACTAAATCTGGTGCGTATTATTTATGAATGTTGAGCTTTATCGTTCTGTCGCTGAGCGTTTAATTCGTGAAAATGATGAGCTAAGTCAGCAGCAGTCTGATTTGGCTATTGCTGGGCTGAGCTCCACGGATTCGGCCTATTTTTTTTCTGGTGCGCAGCGTCAGCACAACTTAGAAACGCTCCGCCATCTTTCAGTATTCGGTGATCTGATACTTTTGTTAACTGGGATGACTGGCGCTGGAAAAACGACGTTATTGAATCGTTTGACGCAAGATTTAGGGGAGGGGGTGCAGCCAATTACCCTGGTGGGTCAATCGACCGAGTCGCTCTTTGAGCACGTTCTACTTGCCTCTGATATGCTTGAACAAGGCTTGCAAACATGGGAGCAGTGGGTGTTCCTGTTAACTCAAAAGGCGACTGCGGATGGGAGTCGTCGCTTAGTTTTGCTTGATAATGCTGATGCATGTTCTGAAAATGATCTTGCAGGTATGGTCCGAGCCTTTCAGGCATTGCCAGACAGTAACCATGTAGTGCTTTTGTTAACAGGATCAGAAAGGCTGGCTCAGGTTATCCAAAATTTGGTGCCACAAGCCGAAGCCGAATGGTCCCATCAAATACAACTCCGTCCGTTAGCTGAAAGTGAGCTGTATGATTACATTGCAGGTGCGTTTAAAGCAGTCGGTTATCATGAGCCATTAGCAATTAATGATACGCGGATAGCGGAATTATATCGGCGTAGTAAGGGCGTTTTCGGCGTTGTTGATGCTTATCTTGCATCGGTTTTATTTGGTGCTGAATTATCTAAAAACGAGCAAAAAGACGTCTTGATCAAAACCTTGCTGCCCCAGAAAGTTCTATTCGGTATTGTAGGCATTCTATTGGTCTCGTTTTTTTTGGTGGCTCAGCAGCATGGCTTGTTTAGTTTTTCCGGGGAAGGCGAGCCGGTCTATTCGCCAATCACTATCGTGACACATCAAAAGCGTGACGCAGATAATATAAATGTAGTCGAAAAAAAATATGTAGATGCCCAGCGTGAAAAGCG
>ENA-OSET01001628-OSET01001628.1-sediment-metagenome-genome-assembly--contig:-NODE-1628-length-23134-cov-4.174220_pt1 | contig 23134 bp, 22 predicted proteins | sample MGYA00237882_ERZ534229 | MGnify/ENA primary metagenome ERZ534229 (study PRJEB26408, sample SAMN06266212) | sediment metagenome | isolation source: Hudson Canyon methane seep mesocosm | place... | reverse complement strand
AACCGTAAAAATAATAAAGATAATTGTGGGTATTAATAAATGTGAATTTGAAGGATTATCTAGCTTTGGCAATAGGTTAGATAGCGCCAACGACACAATAATGGCATTCACAGAAAGAAGAATATTGGCTTTGGTATCTGCAATATCACTTAATGTCATGTGGTTCCTAAGTGCCACTCTAAACATGGTTTCTACACCTCGTTCTGGCACATCGCCTTTTACTTTTTTTAATTTAAAAACTTCTTGCTTGTGATGAAACTTCTTATTCTCTTGGTTAATTTTATTTTTTTGTTTTAATAGCGTTGCTAAATTTTTATTTTTTCTTTTAGACCAATTTTTAATAGCGAAATCGCTATAAAATTTATGTTTTTTGGTGAAGAATTCTATATTTACATCCACCCATTCAGAGGCTGTTAATTTTTTTCCCTTTGTTAAATCCCATTCTTTTCTCAAAAGCTCAGACTCTTCGTCGAAACTCTTACTTCCTATATGAGCCAAATCGGCATCTTTAATAATTTTTTCAAAATCTGTTTTGGGTTCAGATCCCATTTTTGTTGCCATAATTAATGCTGAAATATGCTGAATTCTGGGTTCTGGAAAGGATTTTTCTTTCAAAAATGTAGTCGCAATTTGCACGCTTCGATCTTCATGATTCTCTGGTCCCTCAGTATATCCTGTATCATGAAACCAAGAGGCAATAATCAAATCTACAGCAGCATCTCCTTCAATTTTTAGCCCTTCAATAAGTTCCTTTGTTTTCTCAACAACTCTTTGTGTATGCGATATATTATGATATACATAGCTTCCTTTTAACTTCGCATTTAAAAAGCTAAAAACATTTTCTTCTACTTCAATTAATAAGTCTTTCATCATAAAAAATTATTTAAACAAATGTATGTATTATAAATCTTATAAATAACCGTCAGATTTTTCGTAAATTTAAGCATTGCTTTTTTCATATTAAAATAAGGAAACTGGCTGTAAGAAAACCTATTATTTTACGACTACATCCCTGTAAAAAAGCATCCTATTAATTCAAAAAAAAGAAAAGTATACATATGTTAACTTGGAAAGAAGTCATTAACTTTTCCGTAAAAGGAAATCCAACCCCAGACAATCGCGTAGAGAAAAGTAACGCAGAGTGGAAAGCATTATTAACTGAAGAACAATATAGAATTACAAGGCAAAAAGGAACAGAAAGACCATTTACTGGAGAATTGTGCAGTATCTATGAGGAAGGTCAATACAATTGTGTTTGCTGCAATACCCCTTTGTTTGATTCTACTATTAAGTTCGACTCTCATTCTGGTTGGCCAAGTTTTACCCAACCCATTAAAGAAAACGCCATTCAATATCATAAAGATGTCACTATGGGGATGATTAGGGTTGAAGTACTATGCAACTCTTGCGACAGTCATTTAGGACATATTTTTCCTGACGGCCCCATACCAAGTGGATTGCGTTATTGTATTAATTCTGTATCTATGAAATTAGAAAAAAGCGATTCTTACAATGAGTAAATATTTGCAAATTGCTACTTTAGGAGGAGGTTGTTTTTGGTGTACTGAAGCAGTATTCCAAAAAGTAAAAGGGGTAGAAAAAGTTGTTTCTGGATATGCTGGTGGAAATGCTCCAGGAAGACCAACATACAGAGAAATATGTTCTGGTTTGTCTGGTTTTGCAGAAGTAATTCGAATCACTTTTGATGAAAGGATACTTTCTTATGAAAATCTTTTAGTTATTTTTATGACCACCCACGATCCAACAACCTTAAACAGACAAGGTGCAGACAGAGGCACTCAATACAGATCGGTTATTTATTATCACGATGAAGTCCAAGAAAGGATTGCAGCAGAAGTATTGCAAGAGATGCAGCGCTATTATTCCGATAAAATAACCACAGAACTAAGTGCCTTGCCAGTTTTTTATGAAGCGGAACAAGAGCATCAAAATTACTACAGAGAAAATACAGAACAAGGATATTGTAGTTATGTCATTGAACCAAAATTGGCTGCACTAAGAAAACTACATGCAGATAAGTTGAAATAAAAATGACACGTTACAGCCGAAACCAAAAATTTTTACATCCACAATTCTAGAGAAAAATGAAAAATCTAATTAAACTTTATGGTACAGAAAAATGTCATAAAACTAATTATTATAAAGATTTTCTTAAAGCGAATGAGGTAGACTATGTGTTTTTAGAGGTAGAAAAAAGCACTAAAAATGCAGCAGAATTGCGTACCTTGTATGAGAATAGAAAACTAAATTTCCCTACCATTACCATAGGTAATAAAAAATTAAGAAACCCTTCTGATAAAGAGCTACAAAAATGGCTTGATACAAAATGATGAAACTCAATATAAAAGAAACTTTTACTACTGAATTGCCTGCAGATCCAAACATGGAGAATACAATAAGACAGGTAGAAAATTCCGTATACTCTTTTGCATCACCAAAGAGAACAAGGGCTGCAAAAGTTCTGCATGTTTCTCAAGAAATGGCATCAGAACTTGGGATTACGGAAGAAGAAACAACTTCAGATTATTTTAAAAATATTTTTACTGGAAATGAAGTATATCCGAACACAAAACCCTTTTCAATGTGTTATGGCGGCCATCAATTTGGTAATTGGGCAGGACAATTAGGAGATGGAAGAGCCATTAATTTATTTGAAGTTGAACATCAAAACAAGAATTGGAAAGTACAATTAAAAGGGGCTGGTAAAACACCCTACTCAAGAACTGCAGATGGGTTGGCAGTTTTACGATCTTCGGTTAGGGAGTATTTATGTAGCGAAGCCATGTTTCATTTGGGCATACCAACTACAAGAGCTTTATCGTTAAGTTTATCTGGCGATGATGTTTTACGTGATATGTTATATGATGGCAATCCAGCCTATGAAAAAGGTGCAATTGTATCTAGAATTTCTCCTTCTTTTTTACGTTTTGGAAATTTTGAAATTTTTGCTGCAAGGAAAGATATAAAAAATTTAAAAACCTTAACAGATTACACCATCAAACATCATTTTTCACATTTAGGAAATCCCTCTAAAGAAGACTATATCCAATTTTTTAAAGAAGTTTCAGAACGAACGTTAGCCATGATTATACATTGGCAACGTGTTGGTTTTGTACATGGCGTTATGAATACCGATAACATGTCTATTTTAGGACTCACTATAGATTTTGGCCCTTATGGTTGGTTAGAAGGATTTGATTTTGGCTGGACTCCCAACACAACAGACAGGCAACACAAGCGATATCGATACGGAAATCAACCAAATATCGGTCTATGGAACCTGTATCAGCTCGCCAATGCCTTGTATCCGATTATAGAGGAAGTGAAACCTTTGGAAGCAATTTTAGACCAATATAAAGTTCATTTTGAGCAAGACTCATTGGCCATGATGAAATCGAAATTAGGCTTATGTGTTGATGATGCAAACGACCTAAAACTAATTCAGCATCTGGAAGATAATTTACAATTAGCAGAAATAGACATGACTATCTTCTTTAGAAATTTAAGTTCTTTTACAGATGCCGAATCTGGTCTAAGTCAATTTGAAAATTCATTTTATGACTTCAAAAACACTACTGACGAAATAAAAGAAAATTGGAATTTATGGTTCAAGAAGTATGAAGAAAGGTTAAAAATAGAATCTCTTTTATTCGAAGAAAGAAAACAAAAAATGAATGCTGTAAATCCTAAATATGTATTGCGAAATTACATGTCTCAATTGGCCATCGATGCAGCAGATAAAGGCGACTATTCTTTAATTGATGAATTATTTCAACTGCTAAAAAAACCTTATGATGAGCAGCCAAATAATGAGAAATGGTTTTCCAAAAGACCCGAATGGGCAAGAAATAAAGCAGGTTGTTCCATGCTATCTTGTAGTTCATAGCAATAAATTACGCTTAAAAAATTACAAGCCCTTATTATAAAAACAAAGGGTTATTAAATACCTTGTTCTCAAAAAAAGTATTGAAAAAATTAATTTTAAAATTACAATATGAGCATACTACAAAATATCAAAGATTATTTTTCATCTAAATTAGAAGGGAAAGAAATCAAAAAAGCACCAAAAGGAATTTGCCCTAATTGCTGGGGAAAAGAAGAATGGGATGGCGAATTTTACAAATTAAAAAAAGGGAATAGACTTGTTGGAAACGATCAAACATATAATAATTTCATCAATAAAATTGTAGAGAGTACGATTAGCGGAATATTGATAAACAAAGATAGTTACGAATGTGAAACTTGTAAAACAAGCTATTCATAAAAATATTAAAAGCCTTATATTTAAGCTCAAAATTAGTTTGTATCAATGATTCACGAACTTAAAGAAATTATCAATCAAGCAATCTTCAATCAACAAAAAGGATTGAAAAATGTACTGGCAACTGTAGTTGATCTAGAGGGTTCGTCATACAGAAAACCAGGAGTAAGAATGTTAATTTCTGAAGATTTAGGCTCGGTAGGAGCAGTGAGTGGTGGTTGTGTAGAAAAAGAAATTATTCACAGGGCAAAAAGTGTTTTTAGAGACCATATACCAAAAATAATTACTTACGATGGCAGATATAGATTGGGGTGTGAAGGCATACTCTATATTTTAATTGAGCCTTTTTATATTTCTGATGAACTTATTTCTGAGTTTTACAATGCTAATTTAAAAAGAGAAACTTTAAAAATTGAAAGTACATTTGTAAAAAAAGACGAATCTCTTGGGAATTTCGGAACTAAAATTACGCTAGAAAATAAAAAACATTTTTCATTTTCAACAACTTTTCTAGTCAATTCAAAAGATGAAAATGACACTTTTATCCAAATCTTACAGCCCGCTTTTCGATTAATGATTATTGGTGGAGAACACGATGCTGTTTCATTGTGTAAAATTTCTGCCAACCTAGGTTGGGAAGTAACTGTGATTACTTCTGCAAAAGATAGTGCCGATATTACTCACTTCCCAGGAGCAAATTCTGTGCAAGGGGAAAGTCCTGAAACTATGAATTTTGAAAATACTCATAAAAATATGGCCATTGTTATTATGAACCATAGTTATGTTCAAGACTTAAAGTACTTGGTAAAACTTACTAGTTTTCATTGCAAATACATAGGTATTCTTGGCTCAATAAAAAAAAGGGAACAATTGTTTAATGAATTGTTAGAATTTGTTCCTGATATTTCTGATGAATTTTTCGATACCATATATGCTCCTGCAGGTTTGCACATTGGTGCAAAAACTCCTGAAGAAATTGCAATTTCTATTGTTGCTGAAATTTTATCAGTAATCAGAAAAAAAGAGCCCTTTTCTTTGAGAACTATTACAGGGAAAATTCACAGTTGTTAGATGAAAAATATTTCTTTTTTAGTTCTAGCTGCCGGTAAATCATCCAGAATGAAAAGTATTAAACAACTCGAAAAAATTAATCATAAGAACCTAATAGATATTACTTTAAACAAAATTAGAGCTGTTTTTTCAGGTACTATTTTCTGTGTATTAGGTTCAAATGCGGACAAAATAAAACATGAGATTACAACAAAAAATATTGAATTTATAAGTAATATAAATTTTGAGAAAGGCTTGAGTTCAAGCATTGTTGCTGGAATTGAGTATTTTAAAAAAAATCATTATAATTTTGATGGTGTTTTTATTTTATTAGCAGATCAACCAGCTCTTGAAATCTCTTATCTAAAATCGATAATTTCTTTGTTTGAAGAAAATATGGACAAAATTATAGCTTCAAATTATGGAAACAAACTAGGAGTTCCTGCAATTTTTCCGAAAAAAAATTTCATCGATTTATTATTACTACAAGGAGATAAGGGTGCTAAAGATTTTATCAAAAAAAGAAAAAAAACAGTCATTTGTCCAAAAAAAACTACAAACTTTTTTGATATAGATACGAAAGAAGATTTAATACTTTTTAAAAATCAATTTAAAAATAGTTAGCTTTACGTTTATGAAATTATTCAAATATTATTTTTACCTACTTATCATCTTTTTTACATCTGCTTGTGCTAATTTAAAAATGCAAATTGCAGAAAATGAAAGTTTCGAGGTTAAAAAAGACAATTCAAAGATTGTACACTCTTTTTATTTAATTGGTGATGCAGGGAATTCATCTTTAACTAAAGACTCTCCTGCTCTAGTGTCTTTAAAAGAGGAAATAAAAAATTCGACTGAAAATTCAACCTTAATTTTCTTAGGTGATAATGTCTATGAAACTGGAATTCCTGACAAAAAATCTAAAAATTATCCATTAGCAAAAAGAAGAATTGAAGCTCAAACGAATGTTGCTAAGAGCTTTAAAGGAAACTCTATTTTTATTCCAGGAAACCACGATTGGTATAATGGTTTAGAAGGACTAAAACGTGAAGAGAAACTGGTAGAGAAAGCTCTAGATAAAAAATCTTTTTTACCTCAAAATGGATGCCCTTTAGAAAAGGTAAATATCTCTAAAGACATTGTTTTAATTATTATTGATACCCATTGGTACCTTACAAATTGGGATAACCACCCAACAATAAATGATAATTGCGAAATTAAAACAAGAACAAAATTCTTCGATGAACTTGAAGGTTTGGTTAAAAAAGCAAGAGGAAAAACAACAATTATTGCCATGCATCATCCAATGTTTACAAAAGGTTCTCATGGCGGTAAGTATTCTTTTTCTAGCTACATGAGTCCCCTGCCAGTTTTAGGTTCTATTAAAAACTTAATTCGTAAAACATCAGGGCTCACAAACACGGACCTTCAAAATAAAAAATACAATAAGCTAAAAAAACACATTGTTACCATTTGTCAAGAAAATGATAAAACTATTTTTGTTTCTGGACATGATCATAATTTACAATACATCGTTGAAGATAATATTCCACAAATTGTAAGTGGGTCGGGATCTAAAACTACGGCAACAAAATTATCTGGAGGCGCAAAATTTACATATGGAACTCAAGGTTTTGCAAGATTAGATGTTTATGAAGATGGCTCGTCAAAAGTTGAATTTTATTCCGTAGAGGATAATAAAAATGTTTTCCAAACTAATGTTTTACCAGCCAATAATAAAAATATATTTACACCATTTCCTAAAAATAAAATTACAGAAAAAAAAGCCGCTATTTATACCAAAGAGGAAATTGATAAAAGTGGAGTATATCGCTTTATATGGGGAGAACGCTACCGAAAATATTTTGGAACCAAAGTAAATGCACCAACTGTAGATTTAGACACCCTTTTTGGTGGTTTAGAAGCTGTTAGGAAAGGGGGAGGTCATCAATCTAAATCTTTAAGATTACGCGATAAAAAAGGACGTGAATATGTAATGCGTGCTTTGCGTAAAAATGCCCTACAATTTCTTCAGGCAGTTGCTTTTAAAGACCAATATATGGAAGGGCAGTTTAACAATACAACTACAGAAAACTTGCTAAATGATGTATTTACTGGTTCACATCCCTATGCCCCGTTTACTATTGGAAAATTATCTGACGCTGTTGGTGTTTACCACACTAACCCAATTTTATATTACATTCCAAAACAAAATAGTTTGGGTCATTTTAATTCTGAGTTCGGTGATGAATTATATATGATTGAAGAACGTGCAGCATCTGGTCATGGAGATAAGGCTAGTTTTGGCTATGCCAATAAAGTAGTTAGTACTGATGATTTGTTAAAGAATCTAAGCAAAAATGAAAATCATATTTTAGATGAAAAAGCCTATATAAAAGCACGGCTATTTGATATGTTAATAGGTGACTGGGATCGGCATGAAGATCAATGGAGATGGGCTGTTTTTAACAAAAAAAAACAAACTATTTATAGACCAATTCCAAGAGATAGAGATCAAGCTTTTTCTATAATGGGTGATGGAACTTTGTTAAATTTCGTAACAAATAGTGTTCCATCTCTAAGGTTAATGAGATCATATAATGAAGATATAAAAAACCCTGAATGGTTTAATCTAGAACCTTACCCTTTGGATATGTCATTAATTACAAAAGCAAGTAAAAGTGATTGGGACGAACAGGTGAAACTAATAACCACAAATATTACTGATGCGATAATAGAGGATGCATTTACTTTATTCCCTGATGAAGTAAAAAGTGAAACTATCATAGAAATAAAAAGAAAGCTTCAAGGCAGAAGAAAAAACTTACAAAAAATTTCTAATGCTTATTATAACCACATAAACAAGTATCAAATAATAAAAGGAACTAATAAAGACGATTGGTTTGAGATAAATAGATTGCCAAATGGACAAACTAAAGTTACTGTTTACCGAATAAAAAAGGGGAAGAAGAAAGGTATATTTCATGAGAGAACCTATAATAGTTCTGAAACTAAAGAAATTTGGATATATGGCTTAGATGACGATGATACTTTTGTTGTTAAAGGAGATGGTAAAGACTTCATAAAAATTAGGATTATTGGAGGACAGAACAATGATACATACAATATTAAAAATGGTAAAAAAATAATAATATACGATCACAAATCAAAGAAAAATACATTTACTTCCAAAAATGGAAAAATAAGATTAACAGATTATTATGACGAAAACGTATACAATTATAAAAAATTACCTATCAAACTAAATACAATAAATCCGTCTATAGGCTATAATCCAGATGATGGCATTAGATTAGGGTTATCTAATATTCTAACTATTAAAAATTTTGAGAGAAATCCTTTTTCATCACAACATATCATTTCTGGTTCATATTATTTTGCGACTGACGGTTTTGAACTTGGCTATTCTAGTGAATTTGCAAATATATTCGCTAAATGGAATTTCGGAATAAACGCAAGTTTTACTAGTCCAAATTTTTCAATAAATTATTATGGTACAGGAAATAATTCTTTAAATCTACAGGTAAATGGAACAAAAAATTTTAATTATAATAGAGTTAGAATTAAAGAACTTTTTGCCGGTTCTTTTATCCATTGGAAAGGAGATTTGGGAGCTAAAATAAAAATAGCTGTAAACTTCCAAAACTATAAGGTAGAAAATACTCCAGGAAGGTTTATTGAAACTCAATTTCAAGAAAATGATGATATTTTTAATAACCAATATTTTATAAATACTGAGGCAAGTTATCAGTTTGAAAATAGCGATAACCCTACTTTTTCAACATCAGGAATGAAAACAGAAGTTAAAGTAGGCTATACATCTAACTTAAGTAATTCTGATAGTTTTGGTTATTTAATTCCATCTATTTCTTTTCATCAAAAAGTTACTTCGAATGGAAAACTGGTTTTTGCAACTATGTTAAAATCTCATTTTACTTTTGGAAATGGATATCAATTTTATCAAGCAGCAGGTATTGGAGGAAATAATGATGGTTTAAGAGGATATAGGAATGAGCGATTTACTGGTAAAAATATGTTTTATCATAGTTCTGATATTCGTTTAAATTTAAGGAAAATTAAAACCAATTTAATTCCAATAAATATAGGTGTTTATGGTGGTTTTGATTATGGTAGAGTTTGGGGAGGTCAGAACTTAATAATTAGTCCAGTTCAAAAAGATTGGAATATTTCATACGGTGGTGGTTTTTTCTTTGACATTGCTAATCTAATAGGCTCAAAGATAGCGGCTTTTCATAGTGACGATGGTACAAGGATTGCCATTGGTTTAGGATTTAAATTTTAATAAAAATGAGTCAAACAGCAATAGTTTTTGGTAGTATTTTTGGATTATTATCAGTAGTATTAGGTGCCTTTGGAGCACATTTATTAAAGAAAAAACTTACTATAGATCAATTACAAAGCTTTGAAACAGGTGTAAAATATCAAATGTATCATGCAATTGTATTAATCGTTTTAGGATTTAATTTAACTGTAAATAAAACTATTGATACCTTAATTATTTATGCATTTATAGTTGGTACTATCTTATTTTCATTTTCAATTTATGGCTTGGTCATTTCTTCTGCAAAAGATAAGAAGTTAGTGTTTTTGGGACCAATCACCCCCCTTGGAGGATTGTTATTATCACTAGGTTGGTTGTTATTATTCTATAAAGCAATTATGATTTAAATTTTGTGCTCATATAAAAACCCCTCTTTCCCATGAGATTTTTCATCGCAAATTAAAACAGTGTTTAAGTCTTTAAATGCTATTGATTCTTTTTGTGAATAATATTTAAATGGTATTTTTTTTATGGTACCTCCAAAGAAATTATCTTTTGTAAAATCTGAAAATACTAGAATATTTTTTTGGGATAGCAACACTACTTTTTTACCATCATTAGTTATGTCTGCTGAGGTAATCCAACAATCTATTTGACTACAATTTTCATATTCACCAATTTTTTTCGCAATATAAGTTCCTTGTATCGCTGGAATTTTATATACTGATGTTATGCCTGGACTACCTTTTACTCTGCTTTTTGTAAAGACATATAAATTATTTTTAAAATAGAAGAAAGCCTCAGCATCATAAAAAAGATGGCCCTTTTTTGGTGGGAATAATTTTTGATCTTCGTATGAGAATTTAATTTTTGAAACCCTTGCTTTCTTTTTCGATAAATACTTTCTTTCTACCTTTAAAATTTGTAGATTTTGTCTGCTACTTTTATTATTGCCAAAATCACCAATATATATATTCCCTTCACTATCAGAGGTTAGATCTTCCCAATCATGATTTTTAGCGTCAAGATCTATTTCTTTTTTTATCTTTCCTTTTTCTGAGAGTCCAAATAATTTTGATTTATTTCCTCCATCATTTATCATCCAGTAATATTTTGATTTCTCAACCAACTCTATGCCAGAAACCTCATTTAAATCACTTGGTAAATCTGCAATTACTTTTAAAGTATCATAATTTTGACCAATTATGTTGAATGGTAAAATAAATAGAAAAAGTATTTTTTTAATCATATAACGTAAATTTACCAACCTCCAGAAGCTCCACCACCTCCAAAAGAACCTCCTCCAAAGCCGCCTCCAAAACCTCCACCACCAAAAGAACCTCCTCCTGATGAACCGCTTCCAAAACCACCAAAGCCACCTCCACCTCTTCTACCAGAGTTACTTAAAATAATGGTTTCTAAAATTGAAGCTGCTGTAGAACTTCGTCTATATCCTCTTCCTCCACCTCTATTATTTTTATTTCCTCTTGAAATAATCATAAAAAAGATGATGATCATAATTATAAAAATAATGATTCCAGGGTCAAAGCTTTGAGTATCTTTTTTGCGTGTGCCTTTAAATTCGCCTTGTAAAGTTCTAAAAATATAATCTGCACCTTTATCTAGACCTCTGTAAAAATCACCCTTTTTAAACTCAGGAAGAATTACCCTTTCAATAATTCTTTTTGATTGAAAATCCGTGAGTAAATACTCAACACCTCTACCATTCTGAATGGCGATTCTTTTATCATTTTTGGCCAATAGAATTAAAACTCCGTTATCTTTTTCTGAGCCTCCAATTCCCCATTTTTCACCCCAATTTGCCGCTAAATAATTAATATCTTCTCCTTCAGTTGAAGCAATAATCGCCACTACAATTTGGGTAGATGTAGTGTCTGAATAACGAACTAATTTGTTTTCTAAATTATTTTTTTGTGATTCTGAGAGTAATTTTGGTTGTAAATAATCATAAACACTCGTTTGAAATTTTGGTTTTTCAGGGATTTGATATCCTTGAGCAGATAACGTTATTGAAAATAAAAACGCAATAAGAAATATTGATTGTTGTTTAAAAAACGTATGCATTATCCTTTTGATATTTCATTAGAAAGTTCATCAACATCATCTTGTTGATATGGAAAATGGTGTTTCAATTCTTGTCCAGAGCTTAAAATACCATCAATTAAACCTTGCTTAAAATTACCCTTTTTAAAATGACTCTGAATTACATCTTTTGTATTATCCCAAAAATCTTTTGGGACAACATCATTAATGCCTTTATCTCCATAAATCACAAACTTCTTATCATTTACTGCGACATAAATCAGCACTCCATTCGCGTCTTTAGTGGCGTTCATTTCTAAGAGATGAAATACTTCTAAAGCTCTTTCAGAGTGATCTTTATCTGCTGAAGCTTCCAAATGAACTCTAATTTCGCCTGAAGTATTTTTCTCTGCCGTTACAATTGCAGAAATAATTTCTTGCTCTTCTTCTTTAGAAAGAAATTCTTCTACTTTACCCATTTATGCTGCTTTTTTATCAAAATCAAAATTTACATCTGGTGCATTTTCAGAACCAGGATTAGCCTTATATCTAGACATATCGTCAAAATTAAATATGCCTGCTAAAATAGAATTTGGAAAGACCTTTATATGTTTATTATATTTGTTTACACCTTCATTAAAACGATCTCTTGCAACATTAATACGGTTTTCAGTACCTTCTAATTGGCTTTGTAATTCTAAAAAGTTCTTATTTGCTTTTAATTCTGGATAACGCTCTACTGAGACTAATAACTTTGATAAAGCACCAGTTAAACCGGCTTGTGCTTGCTGAAATTGAGCCATATTACTTGCTGTTAAATCCCCTGCATTGATATTTACAGAAGTTGCTTTTGCTCTTGCATTGATAACATCCGTTAGCGTACTTTTTTCGAATTCTGCCGCACCCTGCACCGTTTTCACTAGATTCCCAATCAAATCATTTCTTCTTTGATAAGCACTCTCTACATTAGACCAAGTTGTTTTTGCATCTTCTTGAAGAACTACTGCCTCATTGTTAAACCCTTTGGCCCAACTGTAAGCTAAATATAATAAAACTCCTATAATTATTAATGGCAACCATTTTTTCATAATTTCTAAATTTTAATTTTTTGTTGATTTATTGATTAGTCAAATTTAAATAATATTTTCAATCTAAAGTGATGTTCCTCCATCTAAAGTTATTGTTTGTCCTGTAATGAACTTTGTATTGTCTGAAGCAAGCCAAACTACGGCATCTGCAATTTCATCTGCTTTACCATAACGTTTCATTGGTATTACACTTTTTAATATAGCATCCATTTCTGGTTTTGCATTAATTAATTGGTCTAATAAAGCAGACTCTGTATATCCAGGACAAACCGCATTTACTCTAATATTTTTAGTAGCATATTCCATAGCCGCAGACTTGGTCATGCCGACCACTGCAAATTTACTGGCACTGTAACTAATCATATTTGGAGCTGCTTTCAAACCTGCCAAAGAAGCAACATTTACAATATTACCATGACCTTGTTTTAAAAACTGAGTTAGCGCCACTTTCATGCAGTAAAAAACACCGGTTTGATTGACTGCAATTACTTGATCCCACTCTTTTAAACTGGACTCATGAGTTCTTAATAAATGCGGGCCAATTCCTGCATTATTCACTATAACATCTAGGCGTCCAAATGCAGCCACTGTTTTTGCAACCAGGTTTTCTACCTCTTCAAACTTTGCAACGTTTGCTGTTATGAGTAGCGATGTACCCCCATTTGTTACAATTTCATCCGCAACTATTTGCGCACTTTCTACATTCATATCGGAAACTACCACCGTAGCTCCGTGTTTTGCAAAATGATTTGCCGTTGCTTTTCCTATTCCAGAACCAGCTCCTGTTACTATTACTACTTTATTTTTTACATTCATATTATTTACAAAATATTAATCTAGAATCTTCTAATGCTGATGCTCTTAACGCTATTGGATAATTTTGAAAATCCATCAACTTAAAAAATTCGTTTTTATTGGCGTATTTTACAATGAGAACTTCATCCCATAATTTTTCATTAGATGCTCCACTTATTGTGGCCAAAGGCTTTCCTTTAAAAATAATCTCCGCATTTATTTGCTCAAAAAAAGGAGAAGCGGCATGCATATAATCATTGTAGGTCTCTTTTCCTGTTTTTCCTGTGGTAGAAACTTTTTCTTTATAATTTAAATAATTCATCATAAAAACTGGAGCGTTTTCTTCGAAATTTTTTAGTTTCAAAAAACCTTCTTTATTTATAATCATTAGTCTATAGATTTGGTTTTAATTGCTTTTAAAGCCAATTTACAACACAACTCTGCTGCTTTATTTAAATTTGCAAAACGTGGATCTGTTGTCCATCCTTTGTTATATCTAAAATAAATTTGTTGGGCTATTACAGCTATTTTAAATAAACCAAATACATAATAAAAGACCACATTGTCTATATTTTTTCCAGATTTTTCAGCATATAGGTTAGCAATCTCACTTCTTATTGGATTCCCTTCAAAAATAGTTGGAGAAGGAATTCCTTGTTTTACAAAATCGTGATCTGTTGCTATTGTCCAATATCCTAAAGATGTCCCTAAGTCCATTAAAGGATCTCCAAGAGTTGCCATTTCCCAATCTAAAACTGCTGAAATATCTTTCCAACTATTATTTTTAAATACTACATTATCATACTTAAAATCATTGTGAATTAAACAGTGATCATATTTTTTAGGTTGATTTTCTTTCATCCATTGCATGACCATTTCTGCTTCTGGAACTTCATCCGTTTTAGCCTTTAGATATTGCCTTCCCCAGTTTTTAATTTGTCTTTCTACGTAACCTTCTGGTTTTCCTAAATCCCCTAGACCTATATTATGATAATCAACATTATGCAACTCTACTAAAGTATTTAACCAAGAATTGGCGATAGTTTTGTAGTCATTAGCCGCAATATTTCTTGTTTTTGCTTCTTTGAAATTCAAAATGATGCCTTCCATTTTTTCCATGATGTAAAAATCACTTCCTAAAATACGTTCATCATCACAAAACCCAAACATTTTTGGAACTTTAGAAAATGCTTTGGCAACCCCTTTTTGTACTTTGAACTCGCGACTCATATCATGCCCTCTTTTGATAGCTCCTTTTGGGGGTTTTCTTAAAACAAATTCTTTATTTTCAATTTGCAGTAAATAAGTTAAATTAGAGTATCCATGCGTAAATTGTTGCACAACTAACTCGCTTTCAACAGTCTTTATTAAATTAATTCCTTTTAAGTATTTTTTTAGTGAAATTTCTGGTAAGTCTTCTCCTTTTCTTACTTTTTGATTACTCATTAATTACCATATTTGTTAATACAACTTTTTCCTAACTGATACATGTGTACTTCGTCTGGTCCGTCAGCCAAACGCAACATTCTAGCGATTGCAAAATAATGTGGCAAATAGGTGTCTGGCCCAACTCCTTTTCCACCAAAAATTTGCATTGCTCTATCAATTATTTTTTGAGCCATATTAGGAGCTACAATTTTAATCATTGCAATAATATCTTTAGCTTTTTTATTGCCAAGTTTATCCATTTTATCTGCAGCCGATAATGTTAATAAACGAGCTTGTTCAATTTCACATTGTGATTTTGCAATTTCTTGACGGATGCTGCTATACTCATAAAACTTTTTGCCAAAAGTTTCTCTTTCTAAAGTCCTTTTTGACATCATTTCTAACGCGTATTGTGCCATTCCAACCAAACGCATACAGTGATGAATTCTTCCAGGACCCAAGCGTCCTTGTGCTATCTCAAAACCTCGACCTTCTCCCAAAATTAAATTTTCTTTAGGGACTCTCACGTTTTCTAAAATAATTTCTGCATGTCCTTCTGGAGAATCATAATATCCTAAAACGGAAAGTGGACGAATAATTTTTAAACCTGGAGTATCCATAGGCACTAAAACCATACTTTGTTGTTGATGTCTATGAGCATCAGGATTGGTTTTACCCATAACAATGGCAACTTTACAATGTGGATCCATGGCTCCTGAAGACCACCATTTTCTGCCATTAATTACATATTCATCACCTTCTAAAACTATTGATGTTTCTATATTTGTGGCATCTGAAGAAGCTACTTGTGGTTCTGTCATTAAAAAAGCAGAACGAATATTGCCGTTCATTAAAGGAGCAAGCCATTGTTTTTTCTGCTTTTCATTGCCGTATTTTGCCAATACTTCCATATTTCCAGTATCTGGAGCAGAACAATTAAAAATCTCTGAAATCCAGATTTTTTTACCCATAATTTCAGCTAAAGGAGCATACTCTAAATTGGTTAAGCCAGGACTTAAGTCCCCATAATCTTTAGGTAAAAATAAATTCCATAAACCAGCATCTTTTGCTTTTTGCTTTAACATTTCTATTTTAGGAAAACGTTTCCACATATTATTTTTATCGCTTTGAAAAGCAATAAATTCATCTTCAATAGGAACAATGTGTTCCTCTATAAAAGAAGATAATTTATGTTGTAATTCTTTTGATTTTTCTGAATATTCGAAGTTCATATATTTTATATATTATCCAGCAATCATATAACCTCCATCTGCAGTATACACACCACCAGTCATATAATTCCCAGCATCTGAAGCTAACAAACAAGCTAAACCTACCATTTCTTCTGGCATTCCCATTCTTCCGCTTGGTATTGATTTTTCTAATTTATTTAGCATTTTTTCATTAGTCCAAAGTGCAGCACTAAATTTTGTTTTAATCAAACCTGGGCAAATAGCATTTGCCTTTACACCATACCTGCCCCATTCTTTTGCTTGATTTTTTGTCAACATTAAAATAGCGGCTTTACTTGTGCTATATAATCCTAATCCAAAGCCTGGAGTCAACGCTTCTACAGAAGCTATATTTATGATACTTCCGTTTTTGTTAGTTCTAAAATACGGTAAAACTAGGTTTGATAATGACCAAGGTGCCTTTACATTTACATCCATAATTTTATCAAAAATATCTGGATCTACTTCTTCAATTGGACCAAAAACAGGATTGATTGCAGCATTATTCACTAATACATCAATTTGCCCAAAAGTTTCAATAGTTTTATTGACCAAATTTTTACGCTGATCTTCTTTTCCTATATGGCATGCAATTCCAACAGCTTTTAAACCTTCTTTTATAAATTCTTTTGCAACCTCATCACAAGCCTCTTGACTTCTACTAGAAATAACAACTTGTGCTCCTTTTTGAGCTAAACCTTTTGCTATGGCTTTACCAATTCCTTTACTAGAGCCTGTAATGATAGCTACTTTCTTTTCTAAACTAAATTGATCCGAAATATGTGTCATTATATAATGTATTCTTTATCGTTTTTAATAGTAACTACTTCATCACTCATTAAAGATTCTGCTAATGAATTTGTTTTAGGAACTTCGTACTTAAAGTAGAATTTCATAGTATGAATTTTACTTTCATAAAAAGTTTCCGAGTATTTTCTATCGGCATTGCTTACTTCTTTTTTGGCATCAATAGCCATATCTAACCATAACCAACCTAAAACTACAATACTCATATATTCCATAAATAAATTTGCATCAGATAAATAACGTTCATAATTTCCTTTTAATGCAAAAGGCATTAACTTTCCTATTACCTTTTGAGAAAGCTTTAATTTATCACCTAAAACAGCTGCATAAACTTTTAATTCTTCATCTTTGGATGCAACCATAATGGTTTGCATAATTTCGGCAGCAAGTAACTCTAGACCTTTTCCATTGTGCATGGTAACTTTTCTACCCAACAAATCTTGAGATTGAATACCTGTTGTACCTTCATACAAAGCAGAAATTCTGATATCTCTATAATATTGCTGAAGCGTAAAATCTGTGCAGAAACCATAACCTCCTAAAACTTGTAATCCATTATCTACAGATTCTGAACCCGCTTCTGATGGATATGTTTTTACAATAGGAATAATCATTTCTAATAATAAATGATACTTTTCTTTTTCTTCTTTTGATGTTGCAGTTGCTACAATATCCTGATATTTAGAAGCTAACATTACCAAACTTAAAGAACCCTCTACAATTGCCTTTTGCAACAATAACATTCTCCTAACATCTGGATGCTCTATAATTAAACTTTGTTTTTCAGTTGGATTTTTCTTTCCGTCAGCAGATAATTTTCTTCCTTGTGGTCTTTCATTCGCATATTGCAAAGATGTTCTGTAAGCTGCCATTGCTATTGCAGCAGCTCCTCTACCCACAGCAATTCTTGCACCATTCATCATTAAAAACATTTGCGCTAAACCTTTGTGTTCTTCTCCAACAAGCCAACCTCTACAATCGTCTTGGTCTCCAAAACCTAAATGTGTGGTACAATAACCACGTTGTCCCATTTTTTGAAAATCAGCAACTGTCATTACATCATTATATTCTAGTGAACCATCTGCTTTTGGTCTATTTTTAGGTACAACAAAAAGAGAAATCCCTTTAGTTCCTTTTGGGGCTCCTTCTATTCTCGCTAACACCAAATGCACAATATTCTCTGTAAATTGATTATCTCCTCCTGAAATAAATATTTTTTGTCCAGTAATCTTATAATAGTCTTTATCTGTTGGAGTTGCTTTTGTAACAATATCCGACAAAGAGCTTCCTGCTTGTGGTTCTGTTAAACACATTGTTCCTCCCCAAACTCCGGTCAACATCTTTGGAACGTATCTGTCTTTTAGGGTTTGATTAGCAAATTCTGTAATTAATTCTGCAGCACCTTGAGTTAAACTAGGGTAACCTGGTAAATGATTATTTGCCGCATCCATAATAAAAACTGCTGCCTGCAAAGCAGAAAATGGAATTTGCAAACCACCGTCTTCATAATCGAAGGCAGCAGCAATAATACCTAATTCTCCTGATTGTAGCATTACCTTATGTACTTGCTCATGAACAATTACAGTGCCATCTTTATGATATGCAGGAGTAGCGTCCATTTCTTGAAAATACGGATATAACTCCCTATCAGAAAATTCTTTAACAGAGTCAATAAATAAGTTTAAAGACTCCATATCATGTTCTTGAAACCTTTCTCTTGTTAGTAAATCTTCTAATTTATGAATATCATAAAGTATATATTTTAACGTTTCTAGGTCTACATACTTTTTGGACATGTATTTGGGTTTTAAAGTGAATTATAAATTTTAGACAGTTCTATTTTGAAAAAATGCCTCCCAAATATAAGGAAAATTATTATGCATGCATAATATATTTAATCTATGTTACTTGTAACAAATAGAGATTTGTAAAGTGTACTAAAGTTGATTCTTAATTTTTTGCAGTTCTGCTTTAACAATCTCTAACCTACTTATGATTTCTTGCTTACTAAAGAGACCTGCTGGATTTTTCTTTAGTTTTTGTTTAGCGCCTTCTAGAGTAAAGCCTCTTTCCTTTACAAGATTATAAATTAATTTAAAGTTTTTTATATCTTCTTGTGTAAAGAGTCTATTTCCTTTTGCGTTCTTTTTAGGTTTGATAATCGCAAACTCTTTTTCCCAAAAACGAATATGTGAAGTATTTACATTAAAAGCTTTAGCAACTTCGCCAATTTTATAATATCTTTTTTCTGGTAAATTAATATGCATACTGTAGAATCAATAGTCAAATTTAAAGAAAAATATATTACAAACTTGTATTTAAATTAATCATAAGATTGACTTTCTTCTGAAGATTTTTGTAGGGTAGCAAATTCACCCAATGAAAGATTACCATAATAAAAATTAATTGGATTTACAGCTCTACCATTTTTATGAACTTCATAATGCAAATGCGGTGCTACTGACAAACCTGTATTACCAACGTAACCAATTAAATCACCTCTTTTTACCTTTTTACGCTTTCTTACAGCCATTTTACTTAAGTGTGCATAAACAGTTTTATAACCAAAACCATGTTCTATAAAAATAACTTTTCCAAATGTACTACTTCTTTGCGCTAAACTTACAACACCATCTCCAGATGCATAAACAGGAGTACCTTTTGGTGCTGTAAAATCCATTCCTTTATGAAATTTATTAATTTTCAAAATTGGATGCATTCTCATTTTATAGCCAGAGGCAACATAAAAATCCCCCTTTTTAATTGGCAAAATTGCAGGGATAGATGCCAACATAACTTTCTTTTCTTTAGCTAAAGTTACAATTTCATCTAAAGATTTTGACTGAACAACCATCTGTTTAGATAAAATATCCACCTCTTTAGTAAGTTGTTTTATCAAACCAGAGTTATCGAAACCTTCCAAACTTTTATATCTATTTACACCACCAAAACCTGCTTTTCTTTGTTCTTCTGGAATAGGATTTGCTTCAAAATAACTCCTATAAATATTGTTATCCCTTTCCTGAAGTTGATTTAATATTTCAGAAGTTTCCGCTACTCTTCTGTCTATCAAGTCATAATGGAATTTTAAATTTTCTAATTCTCTTTCCTGAGCTCTTTCTGTTGGTGACTTGATGATTTGACTAAAACCAATAAATCCAATAAAAGCTATTAAAATAACACCTAAAAAACTGAATAATATCTTCCGATAATAATCACTCTTCTTCACAGAAATTTTCCTGTAAGAAAGTGTATCCTCGTCATAATAATATTTTACTTTTGCCATGATTTTAAATGTACTATTTTTGTTGGTTTAAAGTTCTTTTATCAGATTCAGATTTTTTAAACAATTAACAAATCTACAAAATGTTTTACAACTGCTGATTTGGGCAGTTTATTTTAATGATATATTAACAAAATTTTGCCCTTTTTGAAACTTCTTTTCTTATGAAATCTCAAGACATCCGTTCTACTTTTTTAAACTTTTTTCAAGATAAAAAACATCTAGTTGTGCCTTCTGCGCCAATGGTTACTAAAGATGATCCAACTTTAATGTTTGTGAATTCTGGAATGGCACCTTTTAAAGAATACTTTTTAGGCAACGGTGTTCCAAAAAAAAATAGAATTACAGACTCTCAAAAATGCTTGCGTGTTTCTGGCAAGCACAATGATTTAGAAGAAGTTGGCTATGATACATATCACCACACCTTGTTCGAAATGTTAGGAAACTGGTCTTTTGGAGATTATTTTAAGAAAGAAGCAATCGCTTGGGCTTGGGAGTTGTTAACTGAAGTTTATAAAATTGATAAAAACATTATATACGTAACTGTTTTTGAAGGCTCTGGTGACGCTGATAATTTAAAAATGGATACTGAAGCTTATGATTTGTGGAAAGAATTCATTAGCGAAGACAGAATTTTAAAAGGAAATAAAAAGGATAATTTTTGGGAAATGGGTGAACAGGGACCTTGTGGACCCTGCTCTGAAATTCATGTGGATATTCGTTCCTTAGAAGAAAAAGAAAAAGTTGATGGTAAAACATTGATTAATGAAGATCATCCTCAAGTTGTGGAAATTTGGAACTTGGTTTTTATGCAATTTAATAGAAAAGCAAATGGTTCTTTAGAAGATCTGCCAAATAAACATATTGACACAGGTATGGGTTTTGAACGTTTGTGTATGGTTCTACAAAACGTTCAATCCAATTATGATACTGATATTTTTACACCAATTATTAGAGAAATTGAAACCATTACAAATACAAAATATGGAAGTAATGAAAAGCAAGATATTGCCACTCGTGTAATATCTGATCATGTTAGAGCGGTTGCTTTTTCAATTGCTGATGGACAATTGCCAAGTAACACAGGAGCAGGTTATGTAATTCGTAGAATTTTAAGACGTGCTGTAAGATATGGTTTTACTTTTTTAAATAAAAAAGAACCTTTTATTTACAGGTTGGTTTCGGTTTTAAGCGATAAAATGGGGGCAGCTTTCCCAGAATTGAAAGCACAAAAACAATTAATTGAAAACGTAATAAAAGAAGAAGAAACTTCTTTTTTAAGAACTCTAGACCAAGGATTGGTTTTGCTAGATAGTATTATTTCATCATCAAAAATAAAAGAAATTTCTGGAAGTAAAGCTTTTGAATTGTATGATACTTTTGGTTTTCCAATTGACTTAACAGCATTAATTCTCTCTGAAAAAGGATATACTTTGGATGAAAAAGGGTTCCAAACTGAACTGGAGAAACAAAAAAATCGTTCTAGAGCTGCTAGTGAAATGAGTACAGAAGACTGGACTGTTTTGCGAGAAGATGATGATGAAGAGTTTATTGGTTATGATGCTTTAGAAAGCAATGTAAAAATAACAAAATACAGAAAAGTAACCTCTAAAAAAGATGGTGAAATGTATCAATTAATTTTCAACTTAACTCCTTTTTATCCTGAAGGTGGTGGGCAAGTTGGAGATAAAGGATACCTAGAAGATGCCAATGGAGATGTTGTATATATCCTTGACACAAAAAAGGAAAATAATATCATTATTCATTTTACCAAAAATTTACCAAACCACTTAGAACACAGCTTTACAGCTTTTGTAGACCCTAAACAAAGATTCAGAACTGAATGTAATCATACTGCTACGCATTTACTTCATCAAGCCTTAAGAGAAGTACTAGGAAAACATGTAACTCAAAAAGGTTCTGCTGTCCACTCTAAATATTTAAGATTTGATTTTTCTCATTTTTCAAAACTAACTACTGAACAATTGCGAGATGTAGAGAATTTTGTAAATGCAAGAATCTCTGGAAAAATTCCTTTAGAAGAAAAAAGAAACATACCAATGCAACAAGCAATTCACGAAGGTGCAATGGCCTTGTTTGGAGAAAAGTACGGAGATACTGTTAGAGCAATTAAATTTGGAAACTCTATTGAACTTTGTGGAGGAACTCACGTAAAAAATACTGGTGATATTTGGCACTTTAAAATTAAGTCTGAAAGCGCTGTTGCTTCGGGAATTCGGAGAATAGAAGCGATTACAAATGATGCAGTAAAAGACTTTTATTTTGAGAATAATAGAATATTATTTGAAATTAAAGATTTATTAAATAACACTAAAAGTCCTGTAAAAGCTATTCAAAAACTTCAAGATGATAATTCGGCTTTACAAAAACAAGTAGAGCAATTATTAAAAGATAAGGCTAAAAATTTAACACGTGAAATTAAAGAACAGCTAGAAGAAATTAATGGCGTTCAGTTTATAGCTACAAAAATAGATTTAGATGCCAATAGTATTAAAAATCTTGTTTTTAATTTAGGTAAAGAACATCAAAACTTATTTTTGTTATTTGCGTCAGCTCCAACAAAAGAAAAAGCAATCTTGACTTGCTATATATCAAAAGAATTGGCTAATGAGCGCGGGTATAATGCGGGGACAGTTGTTCGTGAATTAGGAAAATTGATCCACGGTGGTGGAGGTGGCCAACCTTTCTTTGCAACTGCAGGTGGTAGAAACCCTGGTGGAATTCCTAAAGCTTTAGAAAGAGCTAAAGAATATTTGACTTAGAGGAATAACTAAAATAATTCTATTGTTTTGATATGTAATT
>ENA-OSET01001627-OSET01001627.1-sediment-metagenome-genome-assembly--contig:-NODE-1627-length-23145-cov-16.115615_pt1 | contig 23145 bp, 19 predicted proteins | sample MGYA00237882_ERZ534229 | MGnify/ENA primary metagenome ERZ534229 (study PRJEB26408, sample SAMN06266212) | sediment metagenome | isolation source: Hudson Canyon methane seep mesocosm | place... | reverse complement strand
ATCAATTTCACGTACACCATGAAAAAATGTTTGTGGAGTTTTGTTCAGAAATTTATAGCCATAAACCAAATAACGTTTCATATAATCATAATTGATTTGAAGCTTCTTATGAAGAAGGGATTTAATTGCCTTTATTTCTGATGCAAAATAAAAGCCATCGTTATCTTGAAAGTAGTAGAGTGGCTTTTCAGAAAACCTATCACGAGATAAAAAAAGTTTTTTACTCCTCCCATCCCAGATTGCAAAAGCCCACATGCCGTTAAAGTGCTGCACGCATTCTTCACCATATTCTATGTATGCTTTGAGCAGAACTTCTGTGTCAGAATTAGTAGTAAATGTATGCCCATATTTTTTTAATTCTCTCCTAATTTCAATATAATTATAGATCTCTCCATTAAAAACAAGAGTACAACCATTAACTGAAAAAGGCTGATTGGATCGCTCCTCCAAATCAATAATACTTAAGCGACTATGAAGAAGATAAATATTAGAATTATTGGCAATAAAAGATCGTGAGTCTTGAAAATCAGGACCACGATTTTTCATTAAACTTAATGTTTTATCAATTGCGACTTGGCCAATTTGTTTTTTGCCAATATATCCTGCTATTCCGCACATAATATAATCCGTAATTAATTAGTCAGCCCTGAAAAAGGAGTTATTGTCAAATGTGGTGTATAGCCTACTCCAGCGGCAACCTGTTTTTGAACGCTCTCAAGTGTACATTGACGACCGCTCTCATTACATTTTTCCATGATTGTCATTGTTATAGAATTCATATCAACCGCACAAAAGTAGCATTCATCAATTTACTTTTAAAGGGTAATAAGCTGAATTAATTTACGATATTGATCTGAAATTGTTTTCCATCTATATTTTTTTTGTGCTACTCGAGTCATTGCCGTACCAAGAGAATGTATTTCATCTTGATCAGAATTAACTAATAACTCATACAACTCTTCTGAATTAGCAAAGTACAACGCCTTATTTTCCGTTGTTTCAATATTTGTAGCAGCATTAAAAGACATTACCGGTTTTTCCAGACACATTGCTTCAACCAAGGAAGGGGCAGTTCCACATCTTGAATGCGAATGAATATAAATAGCCGCGTTTGCTCTAATACAATCCAATTCGTCCCTATCATAGATAGCGTCCACTAAAATTATATTTTCAGCCCCTAAGTATTTGGCCTTTAAACTTTGTCCATAGGTAGATACTTCCCAATTCGAAATAAGGACAAGTGGGAATTTATTGAAGCGCTCAAAACACTCCAGCAAAAGGTGTAAATTATTGTCTATTTGAGCTCTAGAAACACTTACTGCATAAGGCGACGTCAAAAAAGAATGCTTTATAATGAATCTAGCCGTATCAATTTTTTTTACGTGATCCCCTCCATACCGAATAACAGTCGATTCAGCGTTAAAATCATTACGCAAGCAAATACCATACAATTTATTATCAACAATATTTTGATCCGAATATCGGGCTGCAACTTTATGGTTAAATTTAGCCCATTTTTTCTGTAACCACGATAATTTCTCTCGCTCCCATTCCTTTAATCCACCCTGATTTACAATTACCTTTACACGAAAAAACTTTGCCAATGGAACAATTAATCCAGCGCCAGTAACGCCAAGAAACAAAATAACATCTGCTTTAATAGCCGCAATAGGAAAGGTTATTAGATCGTAAAAAATTCCTGAAAACCCACTTGCATTCAAGTTAATATATTTTAACTTGGCTCCATGGTACTCAGCATTGCGCTCAGTGTATTTTTTAGCATTACAATATACGGTTATATCAAAGTCCTCATTCAAATGCTGACAAAGATGATCTGCTAACGTTTCAAACCCTCCATATCTTGCCGGAACCCCATGAGTTCCAACAATATACAATTTACGTCTTTGATTGACTTTCATGCTTCACTCATCAAAATAATTTTGATAATAACTATCAATGTAATCATCAAGAGCGACTTTCCAATCACGCATCTGGTTCACGCCTCTTAGATCAAGTTTATTAGTCATTAACCGTTCACTGATAGGTCTCTCAGCAAAATAAGTATCTTTAAAATAATCAGAATGCACCGCGGTAATCTTAATTTGATCTTCTTTTTTCAAGATTTTTATCAATTCATGTGCAACTTCAATTCTACTCGTTTGCCCACTGCAAACAACGTTATACAACCCCCAATACTCCTTCTCCAAAAGTTTCATGACTGTTTTCGCAAAATCATGTGTGTATGTTGGCGTACCGTCTTTGTCGTCCACAATCAATAACTCTGTCATCCCATTCTTCATTTGCATCATAAGTTTCTGAATAAATTTTTTGTCCTTATCTGGACCTGCCCCCATCATCCAACCAGCACGGCATACTAGAAATCGTGAACTATTTTCACAAACAAAGCGCTCAGCCATATATTTTGTTCTTGCATAGACACCTAAAGGATTTGGTGTATCCCAGTCATCGTAAAATTGCTTTGAACCATCAAAAATACCTGCAGTACTGATGTACAGCAACGGAATATTTAAATCATTAGAAATATGAACGGCATTTTCAACTGCTAGCGTATTGGTTACATAAGAATCATCAGAATGAAGTTCGCAGAATTCTAAGTCCGTATATGCACCCAAATGAAAAAGATAATCAGGTTTAAATTCTTCAACGTCCTTCCTATAGCTATCAACATCCCTAAAATCTAAAAATGAAAGCCAACGCTCATTCACGTCTTTATCTGTACACTTAAGAATAAAATCATCGTTAAAAACTTTGTAAAACGCCTCCCCAAGCATTCCTCCACAACCTGCTATGTAAATTCTATTTTTCATATTTTTATCCTAAAAAACTAACTGTAAAATTGTTTTTAAATTCTTCATAGACTTGAGTATTCATATAATTATTCAAATCTTCATCAAGATAATATTCTTCAGTAGAATCCACAAAATCACCCACCAAATGATTAAAACTATCTTGATCTTGAATATTAAATTGGACACCAAAACTAGGATATTGAGATAGGTACTGTTTGAAAAATGGCAAGTCAGAAACCACCACCGGCTTACGATAAGAAATCGCAGATTCCAAAACTCCACTTTGCGAAATTGAAAGATACGGAAGCAATACATAATCAGCGTGTGAATATGCACTTTGCATTTCACTATCTGAAACCTTTCTAAGCAACATATTTGAACTTACTTTATTCCTTATGCGTAGATCAAACTTATCAATACATTGATTCGTATCACTTCCAACAATCACCAGATGAATTGCATTCTGTACTTTAGTATCTGTTATCCCATTTATAAGTTTAAAGAGCTCTTTAATTCCCTTAGATTCTCGTATATGACCAAAAAAAAGTAGATTAATCTTTCTGCTATCAAATAAATCAGTAACATCGCTCTGCTCTTCTTGAGGAATTGATTCAAAGTTATACCTGAAATGCGGAACTAATATTACAGCCCCCGAATAACCAAATGAATCAAGTTGTTTTTGCACTTTTTCCGAGTGGATGATTACTTTATTTATGCGTTTTAATTTATTTATGACCGAACGTTTGCAGTAATCAGAACTTTCTTTTGATGGGTCATACAAATCATGAATATCTAAAATAAAACGATTCCCACTTATACGCGCTAACAACATAAATAGTCTATCAATTCGATTACCAAACGAAAGGTAAACAAAATCCGACCTTCGGTGAGTGGTCAGGAACAATGCCAATTTAACAAATGCGAATAGTAGCTTCAGAGCTTTTGAAACCATGTTTCCATTAAATAGATAAGGGAAAAACGCTCTGTGTGACTGATGATCGTAGTTTGATAACACCCCTATTTCAACATCACCATTTTTATCGAATAGCTCACAAAAAGCATTATGGTAGTAATGCATTCCTGTATGTACACCAATTAGATCTACCAGATAAACTTGCTTTGTCATCTATTGCTATCCCTTATTTTTTAAAAAAAGAATAGTCGTCTTATAGAAATAAACAAGTGCTACACCAATTCAATGCCTGCCAGTCACTAACATTTCTGAACCATAAAAAAAAACTTAATCAGTAGCATCGTGCTCTTACTACCTTTAATATTTCTTCACCAGCACCCAGGTTCGCCCTGCGTTGGTGTCATAGGGATTATCACTGTAAGCTAAAACTACAGTCTCAGTAATACAACCACAATAATTTGACAGTGTTTCAGAAGTACTTTCTACCCCCTTACCCCACAACAGCGGGTACCAAGAACCTACGCCAACCGAAGACTACTTGTCCACATGCACGCCCGCTATAAATCGTAGCGGGCGTACGCTTATGAAATACAAATTAAATTATAAAATAACTAATAAAACCATTAGCATTTTGTAAATACCAACAGCACCTACTCAAGAATGAGTTGATAAGCAATGATATAAATGAAATACACAAGCCATCCCTGTTTGCTTCTAAATTAATGCTATAGGAAATTATTTAGTAAACAACTTAACTTTATAATATGAATTTCATATATCTATTGTTGAGGCGTTTTTATTTGCTTTCAATATAGCTTCAATAATTCCTATAAATAAAAAAATCAAAAATATATTTACAAATATTGTATAGATTTCGTTTTTGACAATTATGATTTGATTCACGTATTGATAAAATAAAACACAACTTACAGATAAAATCCCCATAAATAAAGCATAAGCAAAATTACGACCCAGGCGATAAATCCTCATTCCAAGATTTTTATTCTTGGGAGCAATTAAAACTAACCCTAAATAATAAGCTGAAATATGTAAAATGCCACAAACCATTAATCCAACCAATATTTCATCACCATAAACTTCTTTAAATACATCATCACCAAGCATAAGCTCAAGACTAACTGCAAGCATAATGAACATGCTACCTCTTATTCCTAATTCAATTATCAGCACTTCCCATAAAGGCTTTCCGAACAATTCTAATGAAATATTTTTCCCTAATTTTTTTTTCATTGTTATTGCTCTTGGTGGGCCGACCAACGTTAAATAACCAAAACAAAATAAAATTGATAAAAATAAATTTTTAACCCCTCTAACTGTATTCATTTTAAAAATTATTTTTTTTAAATTTATTTATTGTAAAAATTTATCACGGTAACAAGCAGTGATACCTATCATAAAAGAACCTATCATGAGCCCCTGCATAAACATTAATGATGGAACTAAAATTGTATTAATAGACGTACCTATAACCCAAATTACTAAAGACATTAACAGTGGATTTACTCTCTTCTTGTAATAAGAATAATACCAATTGGTTTTTACACCTCTGAACATAATTAATAATAATAAACATATATATATACAACCACCCAAAATACCATACTTGAAACACACGCCTAAAAACCCTATGTCTGATGGATAAAATTGCTTTCCAAATAAACTTTGATAGGAAATACCTTTATAACTTGCTGTACCAAAGCCTAACAGAGGTTTCTCACTAATTGTTTCAAGGCAAATCCTTGCCGTTAACCCTCTCCGTGCATCCTCCTCAAAAAATACTTCTACAAATATTCCAGAAAATAATAGAATAATTACAATGACTATAGGTAAACTAAAAACTGAGATATTAACTCTACTTGGCCGGCTAAAAAATATTGGAAAAAGAATAAAGCTTACAAGTATTGTAGCTATTTGAGTGCGCAGCAAAAGCATGTACCAACAAAAAAAAAGCATACTAAATAAGATAATAATTCCAATCCTTTTTATAAAATCAATTTTCTGCGTGATCATAATTAAACAATAGCTGGTTCCTATAAACAATCCAGTTGTAGGTGGTTTCAACCTATAGCCTCGCCACGCGTCCCAAGTTACTTGTTGTGACATATAAAGACTTGATCCCCTTGCCATCGCCGCAAGATCTAAAATGGAATAAAAAAAAAGGTAATTTATAATTGTTAAAGCCAGACTAATTATGAAGATCTTTTCTAATCTTTTAATTTGGTAACCCAATTTATACATAAAAAATATAGTTGGAGCCAAATATATAATCAAGAATTCTCTTGCTGCAAAAAAACTATATAAAAAATTAGAGCCTGTATTTAAATAATATGTTACTGAAGAAATAACCATTGGGTATGATATTATTAGTGGTGTAATCCAAAACCACCAACCCCATTTCACGTCAGCTCTTTGCATTGCTAACTTTATTGCTCCGTAGGCAAAAAGTGTCAATACTACAACGAAACCAAGTTCTTGGATTCTATTCTCTAAATAATATTTACCCCCCTGAAAGCCCACATAAAAAATAAAAATATATGCAATGTCTACTGTTCTTGTAAATGCCTGAGTCATCTTGTTTATCTTTCAACAACTTCATTAACAGTTGCTTTATGTAGATATAACATAACTACTTTTTACTTATAAATTCATCTAATCGAGGCGTTTCTATTTCCTTTTCACTCACCTCAATTTCGTAATCTATAATTGCTACCCTTATTTTCTTAAAAATTACTCGACCTATTAGAAAAGAAATACTTAACAAAATTGTTCCAATCAATGTTAATAACGTAATCTTCTTTTTTGCTGGACTTGATTTATCAATGGGAGGTACCGCTGGATCTAATATTTCTACAGCATGTTGTTTTTTACTACTCGCTAACATCTTTATCACCAACTGAGCCTCCATCAAGCGAAAAATTGATTTTCGCATTTCTATAATCTTTGTTTTGTTTAACTCCCTCATCAAAAAATGTTCTATTTTATTAGTTTGCTCTATTTCCTGTAACCTCATGAAATCGTTAAAATCATCGGCAAAAGCATTTGCTAGTTGCGCTACTTTTTTCGGATCATTCCAACTTACCCAAACTTCAATTAATTGAGTCTCACTATTTATTTTTATCCAACTATGTTTCTCTTTAAAAATTCTTATGGCTTGTAACATGTCTGGTTTAAAATCATCAATCCATTGCTTTTTTTTCTTATCCCAATGTTTACTAAAAAGCTCAGGCAATAAACCATTTTTTTGAATAAAAAATTGAACGAACAACTTAGATTTCATTTTCGCAAGAACTCTATCTTGCTGATTATCGTAAACTAAACCACTAACAAAGCCGCGTTCTATCAAGGTCATTACTTCTGGAGCCCTTATTGACTCTGGCGAAACGCCTCCTAATTTTTCAGGCTTGATAATGGCTAACTGTACATGCGATGAATATATAACTGGTAACAGTGAACTAATTAAGAAGGCAATTGATGCTACCGTGATAGACAATAATACAATGCGATATTTATTTCTCAATATCACTAAAATATATTCAAGAAGGTCAATATCTTGACCAATCATTTTATCCATTCCTACTTCTTGTTCACCTCCCCTTGTCTCTTCCCTTTCTTTCATTAAATTTCCTATCAAACTATTGATTGATCAAGATATTCATCCCTACAATTGAAGCCACTAATTTGAAAATTATCTCTGCCCATGTTTGCATTGATTCCGTGGTATTACGCCTATCCGTATCAATAGGGACAAAAATAATAGCCCCAGGTTTTAAGTCGATATTCATTACCATCTCTGTAAAGCTATCGGAACGCACTGAAAGTACTTCACCGTTTGCTTGTATTACATAGGCATGAGAATTATTTGCATATTGTGTAACACCACCACTTTTGTCTATATAATCCTGACTTCCTTTTTCAGGATTAAAAGCATGAGTCCCTGGGGCATAAACCTCCCCAACAACAGATACTTCATACGAAAGACTTGGCACAAAAAGCTTATCTTTATCTTCCAACAAGATATCTGACCCTTCATCACATATCCTAATTTTTTCAAGGTCAATCACCATACGACCACTGGTCTCAGCTTGCTTATAACTTTTCAACATATGAACTAAATTTTTATGTGGTACACCATTAGACATAGGCGCTTCTTTTTTGGACTGACCAAAACCTGGTGAGACATGCTTGTTCAACATAAGCCGTTGCAATTGCTCTTTCACTTTACCCAATGACTCCTGCTGTCTTAATCTGACACTTTGACGGGAAAAAACTGCCCCGAAAGGATAAGCCTGATTTGTTAATCCGCCTGCACGATGCAATACATTGCATAATGTCTCTGACTTGGAAACCGTATAATTTCCTGGATAAACCACCTCACCAGCCAATTCGACGACCTTTTCCTTAAACCAATTAGGCTTCTTTCTAAACGTCAATGAATCATGAGCATGCAATATAACATCAGCTTTACGATAACCTTTGATGACACGCTCTAAGTCAATAAAATGGTGATCCGCCATTTTATATTCACCTTCGATAAGTTGATAACGCGTAAGTTCTGCAGCAAGTCCATAGGCCTCTTCTTTAAGTCCACCTGTTGCCCTAATAAGATCACTTAATCTCATTCCAGGCTCAAGAGGGAAAGTACCCGTATGCTGAATACTCCCTTGCACTGTAACTACAGGAGCCATCTCACCATAACGCGTTTGTTTAATCAGACGATTTAGTTCCTGTTTAATAACTGACCCACGATCCATCTCAGCATTAAAAATAAAGATTTTGTCTTCCGGGTGTATATATGGATTCCACTCTGAATCAGATTGCATTAAAGCTTGATCCAGTTGCACTGAAAACATTTCCAATTCACTTCTTGGATAAGTTTTTCTAGCAATCAATGCATATTTCCTATCGGTTCCCACCTTTATGCCTCCTGCAACTCTTAAAACATCTAGCAATCGAGCTCCAACTTCTAGCGGGAATGCTCCTTCAAAACGAACATGCCCTATGATCCTAAAGGTCATGGGCGGGTACTTCGGAGTACTCTGAATTTTTAAATCCTTTAAGACCCTTAAAAGACGTTTAGATCGATTTTTTTCTAAATCAAAAACTATAATCTCATCACGCTCTTTTAATAAAATATCTGCACCTGAATTGGGATTTAGAAACACCCTTTCTAAATCAATATATTTAACTTCAATGCGGCGTTGATCTCGCAACTCACGGCGAAGTAGCGCAAATTGAGTATCAGCATTAGCCTGTAAAACAAAGGACGAAGGTAACAAATGTGAAATACGCATATTCTTTTTAAGCTGGTAACCACCGGGGTTCATCACATGCCCACTTAATAAAACAACCTTATCAATTACATTTTTAACTGCAAAGATACGTACTAAATCACCAGGCTTGATAACTGTATTATTAATATTGGATAACGGTAAGTCTAAGTCAATTAAGGTATGAAATTGACCACCGTCAATTCGCTCAATATGGGAACTATCCAAAGAAGCTGTAGGTAATAGCCCACCGGCTAATTGGATCACTTCACCCACTGTGTGCTCATGTTTAAGTTCAAAAATAGCAGGTCTTTTAACCTCACCCCCTACGCCTACAGTAGGACCAATTGCCGGTACAAAAACAACATCATCATGTTGCATTGAAAGATTAGCATTCAACTTTCCTTCTAGCAAAGCTTCATACAAATCTAAATTAGCTATTGTTTTATCGCTTCTTTTCAATTGAATGTTTCGTAAACTACCTGTTCGTTTAACCCCCCCACTTGCAAATAATGCATTCATTAAAGTTGTCATACTTGCAACCGTATAACTCCCAGGCTTTTCAACTTCTCCGACAATCTTAATTCTTATAGTTTGCAATTCCCCCATAGTCACAGAAACATTAATACCAAATAATTCCTCCTGGAAGCGGCTATTGAGAAGTGTCTTAACCTCTTGAAAAGTTAAACCCGAAACCTGTATTGGACCTAATTCTGGAATTAACAACCGGCCATCACGAGTCACCACAAGTTTGTATTCAACATTTGTTTTTCCAAAAAGTTGCACAATAAGCGTATCACCTGAACCGATTAAATAATCTTGTGGCACGGGAATATTAGCAACAGCTGAATAAGTAATAGGAATTTCTGAAAACAAGTCATATCCAAATTGCTCTAAATGCTCTTGAATTTTTTGACTCTGTATTTTCTCCTCAAGCGAAATATGATTCAGTGTCTCTGCAACACTTTTTTCAATTTCTGATGGTTTTTCATCTTTAAACACTTGGGTAATACTTGGAGCAGATAAAATAACTTCAGTTAGGGGCACATCAACACCAGATGGAGCTGCTTTCATTTGATCCGCTTTCTGCTGTACGGCCAAAGACTGTAAAAAAGGAACTATTTCTTGAGCCAGCACACAAGGACTCATAAAACAAACATAAAATATAATAAATATTTTTTTAACAAAGCCAACTTTATCGAATAACTTTTTGTTCGCCATAGTCATAACTTATTAACCTAGAATTTTTTATTTAGATCCCTAGAACTCGATAATAAGGATGACTTTTAGAACTATCCCTTTGACAACCTGACCAATTAATCACCTCATTTTTATTCGTCTCTGGGCACTTATCCATATAATCATATATTCCATCACCATCTGAGTCTGCAGGTTCTGAAAACAACAATTTCCGAACAAAATCGGCCATCCTAACAGGCGTAGAAATACTATCTGCACTCACCTGCTGACCACAGTTGGACCAATCAGTCAGTGTATTATTTGAATGAATATTTCCTATTCCAATCATATTTATACACAACTCATTACCAAATTCATGGATCAGTTCATCAACAGAACCCTGAGAAAAATTATTAATTTTAGACCAATCACTTAGAACTAAAATAGTGGGTCTTTCAGACAATTCTCTGACCAAAATAGCTACATCAATTAATATCTCGGAAAATGATTTTTGATTAATTCCCCCAAATGAAATTATCGTTTTTCTTAATTCCATAGCGGCTGGAATAGTTCTCATTATTCGATCACTTATAATTTCTAAATAGTCTTGTTTGGTATAGCCTTTGTATTTACTTAACATTGACAACGAGCTATCTTTTAAAATAATTAAATGCGAAAATTTTTGTTGATAATTTTGCTGTTGCAATACAGGCTCTATATCAATTGATTTGAAATATTCCAAGCCTTGTTGATGACGATAATCATCATTTCTTTTTAATGATGTCGAACACCCAAACAATAAAAAACATACCATCAGCAGCAATAAAAAAAATTTATTACGCATAACCAAGTAACTCTGTTGTTTTAATTGTAAATTTGGCATTTCCTAATTAATCATATCTGTTAAATGAAAATCAGAAATATAATCAATTCCATACTCAACTTTCAAAAAGTAATAAACCAATGCCAAAAGTAAAAAGATAGGAATTAAACTTAAGATCATTAAAAAAACACTAACACTAACATCACTCTCTCTACGCCTCACCGCTTCTCTTAACCGTACCTTAGGTCGTTTATCACGCCCCATTAAAAAAACAACATAAATACGGAAAAAGAAAAATGGCATTACAGCCCTAACATCTACAGGGTGTTTTTCGTTTAGCTTACGTGCAGCTATAACCTGATAAATTGCATCTAATTGTCGCTGCGTAAAAGAATCCATAATTTCTGGATCAATTTTTGATAAAACATGATAAGTAAATGCTTCCGATGACTCTGTTATCTTCATTTGTCTAAACACATCATTTAATTACTCAATAACTCTCACAGAGTTTATTATTCAGTCAGAGCAACTTTCATACCATTGTGTTTTTTTAGGAATTATAAATCAGGAGGGTCATAAAAAAGTGGACGTTATCTTCTACCGATAGCGTTAGACTAATTATTCTTCAGTCGCTACAAACAAAATACCTCTTGAGTAAATAATTGGTAATTAGCAGTATGTTGTCCCTACATCGGAGGACACATGATACATAGGAAGATCAAACAGTACCTCTATAAATTAAATACTAAGTCGCTTCTGGCTATTGGCTTAGACACCAAAAAAACACTTCAAATACATAGAGTCGAACCTTACTAATATAAATAATTGTATTGCATTTTGCGGTGCGATTTCAAAAACAAGGTGATTTTATCGGTTTTTTTTCAAAATGCAATCACCCGCTCCCGCTAACATCATTGATCGCCAATAAGTCAGTAAGTGACTTGTAAGGTTGTAAATAATTTTAATCAAGCAACCCCGTCACCAACGTTCAAAACCACCTTATTAAGCGAGTTAAATTGGAATCTAACACTATATTTCTATAAGTGTTTTATGTTGCTTTACTTAGCCTCCATACTGCCATATTTTTAAGACGCGCTTTGTTAGCCACTGTTATTTCGACACAAATAAGGTGCTCATAAAAAAACCAGACCTACTTTCTTTAAAAATTAAAATATTTGACATGATGAAATTAAAACCTATATTCCATTTTAAATATAACGCTTCAAACTTGGTGCGTTGTGATGGTAAATGGGCCATCTATTATCAAGGAAATAGGTGTTTTAATCGCATAATAAATGTATAGCTGCAGAAAATAGAGCACTCATTAAAAAATAAAATATTTTAACAATGGTTATTTTTGATTTAGATGTGCCAAAACATTTAGACGTATAACTCACCTACACACTCTAATCTATTACGTTGATCAACACTAAACCTTCTATGAAATCAGGTTCCACAAAAATAAAAAATCAAATATTATTAATATTAATAATTTTTGATTTTTATTTTGTAATAACCAATCTGCTTTTCAACTTTGGCCACACATCTTATTTACTTTTTTTATTTGGAAAAAATTCAATAAGCTCCATCGTAGTTCATCATTTAGAGATATACTGGATCATACTGTTATTAACGATTCTAGCAGTATCCAAAAAACAGGTCTTTTATTTATGCTGGGCCATTTTGTTTTCTTCTTCGCTATTAGATGTCCCTATTAAGACTTATGACCTTATTTTAAATCATTTAATTGCACGATTTCTAAATCATCAAGAACCCATACTAAGCCAACAAGGCTTATACGAATTAGGAGTGATTCTATCCTCTTATTTTGGTTTATTTATTTTTTTAACAACATCTTATTTAAAGGCCCATAAACCAATAAAAAAAATATCTTTAGGACTGGTCATTCTTGCACTATCTTTGACATCATTTAGCCTATATGCCCACATAATCCACTTATATCTCCCGTGGACTAAGTTAGTTTTTCCAACAATAGTAGATGGTGGAAGAATGTTGATTACTACCATCTTTACTTTATATTTTTTATTTAATACTCAAATAATAATCACCCCAACTATAAACGGAACTGATCCCGAATCATGCCCCCTAATCGACTCTAATCCATCACCAAAAGTCAACCTAGTAAAAAACACTTTTTTTAATATTGCAGGACGACTCATTCCACTTATTATCACATTTGTCACTATTCCACCTCTTATTCAGCAATTAGGTAAAGATAGTTTTGCTATTCTTTCACTTGCATTAGTAATCATTGTTTTTTTATCTATGTTTGATTTAGGTTTAGGTAAAACCCTGACCAAATTCATTGCCGAAGCATTAAGTAACAATAATTCCAACGACATTCCAAAGTACATTTGGAACTCATTTTGGGTTCAATTATCTCTGGGACTCATGGGTTCTCTTTTTTTCGCAGGTTTTATCCCTTATATTGTCAACAAGATACTCAAAATTCCCAGCGAATTAGTAGTCCAAACCGAACTCTCATTCTACATTCTTGCTATTTCTTTTCCCTTCGTACTATTAAGTGGATTATTTAGAGGCGTTCTAGCCGGTGCTGAACATTTTTATATTATCAATCTCATTCAGATACCCTCGACCTCGGCTATGAATTTATTAATGTTACTTGGGGTATATATTGGTCTTAATTTACCTGATATTTTTATTATCCTTACCTCATCACTCATTATAACCTGCGGCTTTTATGTTTATTTTTCATTCAAACTACTACCTGTGATTCATCAGAAGGTATACCCTTCTGCTTCCACTTTAAAGTGTCTGTTTAAATTTGGAAGTTGGTTAACAATTTCTAGCATAATTAGCCCCTTACTTATTTACTCTGAAAGATTAATGATTGGTGCTATTTTGACCATGACTGCATTAACTTACTACACAGTACCGCACGAAATTATTATGCGAATATGGATTCTACCTTTTGGGCTAATGGGTGTTTTATTTCCTGCCTTTAGCCGTATGAATGCTTCTGGTAATTCTCAATCTATAATAAATGTTTTTGGTGGATCTATTAAATTCCTGATGTTAATCGTCGGACCTGTTGTATTAGTTCTTTTTGTGTTCTCAAACGACATTCTAGAGCTTTGGATCAATCCCGATTTTGCATCCCACAGTAATGTTGTGTTCAGAATATTACTTATTGGTGTTCTCTTCTCTACGTTGGCTCAACTCCCTTATACATTTTTCCAGAGTATAGGCAGTCCAAACATAACTTGTTTTATTCAACTTTCTCTTGTACCCGTAACACTCATTATGAGCTTTTTATTCATCATCGAGCTAGGTGTCGTGGGCGCTGCAATTTCATGGTCATTAACCCGCTTGCTTGCAATGATTATCGGCTTTACTGTCTTTCTTAGATTCGAGCGACTTGATATATCTTTTTTTTCAAAGAATAGGCTTTTCTATACGGCTGGACTCCTGTTGGCATTTACTATCACTGTGCTCCCTCTACTTTTAGAAAATGACATAATCTTATTGTATAAAATCCTTTATACCACCTTTTCTTTACTGGTTTTTGTATCAGCTTCATGGTTCTTTATCTGTGATGACAATGATCGATCAGCACTTTCTTTTTATCATAAATAATAAAATTCTAGGAGATTCCCTTAAATGAACATCACTGTTTTTGGCTCTATGGGTATGCTCAATGTGGGTGATGAAGCTTATATTGAAGCATCAATAAATGAAATACGCACTGCTGTTCCAGACACAACGTTTTCTTTTATAAGTTTTGATCCAGAAAATAGTCGAACAACACATCAAATCAAAGAAGCTTGTTTCCTTCCTCGAATGAATAAAAAACTATTTACCAAACCTAAATGGCTCAGGCGCATCATCATAACTAGCCATATCTTTCAATACCTACTGATATTAGTCTTTGGAACTGCTTTTTTTTGTCCTAGCCAGGAAGTTAGAGACCTGATCAAGTTAATAAAAAAATCTAACATTGTAGCCGCATTTGGCGGTGGGCTTTTAAACGACAATTACACTGGATCAGCTATTGTCTATCTGTTGATAATGCAATTAGCTCAACGATTTGGAAAAAAAACTGTTTTCATGGCTCAAAGCATCGGTCCTATCAATAACCCCCTTAATATTTGGTTATCATCCAAAATACTTAAAAAAGTTAATTTAATTACGATCCGTGAAGAATTATCAAGAGAGTTTTTATCTAACATTGGTATCCCTAAAGAAAATGTGTCACTGACAGTTTGTCCTGCCTTTCTACTACCTCCCTCACTAAATACAAATAATATTTATTCCAAATGGAATATCAATACCAATACCCCACTTATCGGCCTAGCCATAAGAGAATGGGTTTACCCTAATGAAAGCGATCCTTCCAAAGCTAACAATGACTTTATCAATATGATAACTGTCATAGTAGACAAAATTTCGGCTGATTTAGACGCTACTATTATTATCATACCAACCATTCTAAGTGACATTAATCTAGGCGAAAAAGTTTTAAGCAGATCCACAAATCAAAGTCGCGTTAAGGTTATTGGCTCACTAAATACCCCCCGCGAAGTAGTGGGCATCTGCGGGCAACTTAACCTGCTGATAACTACAAACTTCCACCCATTGGTCTTTGCAACATCCCAGGGAGTTCCTTCAATAACGCTAGCTCTAACAGGCCATAAAACCACAGGATTTGCTAAGTCAGCAGGACTTTCTGAATTCATTATTGATGAACAACACATGAATGCAAAATCAATTATTCATACAACACACCTACTTTGGAAAAGTATCAACCAAACCCGTTCAAAATTACAAAAAGAAATTCCCAAATTAAAAACACTGGCTTCCGATAGCATAAATAGACTTACGCAAGAAATACTAACCTAAACCCTTCCACACTAAATCACTCTTGTTACTACTTAGAAATAAACTAAAACAATTAGCCCTCTAATTTATATGATCAAATCAAAACAATCACTCCAAACATACATCATTCTCTTAAACTGGAATAATTATCAGGATACACTGGAATGTTTAGAATCTTTATTCAAACAAGACTATAAAGAATTTAAGATAATCCTTTGTGATAATGATTCAACCGATGGCTCCGTTGAACATTTCATAAACTGGGCTGAGGGTAAAGAATTATCAATCACACCAAAAAATTCATTCTTACAATCACTTGTCAAACCCGCTATTAAAAAACCTATTTCTTTTTGTGTTTTCAACAGAGAACAAGCAGAAACAAAGACAACAGACATTGAAACAGGTGCCAATCTAATCATCATTAAAACAGGAGGTAACCTCGGTTTTGCAGGAGGTAACAATGTAGGATTTAGGTATGCCTTAAAAAGAAATGACTTTGACTACGTATGGTTATTAAACAATGATACGGTTGTCGAAAATGACTGCTTATCCAAAATGGTTAAGTATTCTCAATCTCAATCCTTAGATAATTTGTGTGGTAGTTTACTTGTTTTTTACGACAATCCCGAATCTATTCAAGCTCCAGGTGGCTATCAATATAACAAATGGACTGGCCGAGCATCGCCTATATTAAAACGAGGCACATCCATTCACGAAAAAATTAATCACCCACAATTAGAAAAAAAACTATCTTACATTTGTGCAGCTTCATGGCTATTACCAAAACAATTTTTACTGGATATCGGCCTTATGACTGAAGACTATTTTTTATTTGGCGAAGAAATTGATTGGTGTTTAAGAAACAATGGAAAATATAAATTATGTTATTGTCCCCATGCCATTGTGTATCATAAGGAGGGCGCAACGATAGGCTCTGAAAACTTAGACCGAGAGTCGTCCTTATTTTCAGACTTTTACCAGTTCAGAAATAAATTTTTAATCACAAGACGCTTTTACCCTGAAAAAATATTAATCGTTTATATTACTGTATTTTTACAAATGATTAACCGACTTCGAAAAGGTCAATGGCAAAAAGCAAAATTGATTTGCCAAATTTTATTAGGTAAAAATACTTTCTAATCAGATGCTTTACCTTGCCCTATTTGTTTCAACACCCACAAATTATAAGTTATAAAAACCCCTATTAAATCAATACCGACGTCTCCTAAAGAAGCCGTTCTAGATAAAATATTTAATTGAGAAATCTCCGTTGTAACCGCTAAAATTGAAACCAATAAAACAACCGTAAAAGGTTTTAACGGACTTAAAGCGTGAAAAAGACTCCAGGTTAACAAGCCAAATAAAACAATATGCCCTCCTTTCTTTATAAATCCTACAGAAGCTAAGTTAAAATCTTTTACAATTGACAACAAATTCTCTTTTAACAAGGGTTCTTTATGAAATAATTCCGTTTGTTTTTCTGTAGCGTCCCCTTTAAACTTCAAATTTTCAGTTATTTTATCAATAACATGAAAGCTTGAATTTGGCACCATAACACCCACCAAAATAATAACTAATAATCCCGCTGAAATATTCGACCAACGTTTATTTATTTTGTTGTTTATAAAAAATAATATAGGGTATAAAAACCCTACACACCATATACAAACCAACCCATATTCAAACCATAACTGATTCGTACCCTTACTAAAATTTGTTAAATTAATATTTCTAATATTCACATTTCCTTCATCTGCAAATAATTCAATCGCAAAAAAATAACTTGAATATCCTTTTTCAAAAACAATCCTTGCAACCCCGCCATACTCACCCTCTTGCTGAACATGAAACAAAACATGTGGAACAGATCTAAATAGAATACCCTTAACTTTTGGGTATAATACAAACCTAAAACCATGCCATTTTTCCTTATTTACTCCTTTTATGTTTTGCACCTGTATATCGTAATCCAACAAAAAAAAATTGCCTTCACCTGCTTCGAATTTGCTATAAAAAACTTTATGCTTCCCTCCATTAGTCTTTAGTGTGATTTCTTTTAAAGAATAAAATTTACTTAAGCTATTTAAGCCATACTCGTGTGACTCAGAAAAGTGCTTCAACAAATTATTTTTTACTGGATGTAACCAGCTATCATGAACAAATTTATGATAAACAATTGTTGTAATACTTAAACCAATAAGAAAAAAAACATACCTTTTACAACTACTCTTTTTCATTAAGATCAGACCAAAAACAAAATTTATTGATTAGCACTAAAGTATATTAGTTGAACTTTACTCCCCTACAAAATAGTATGCTTTAGATTAAGTTCAATTCCTATTTAGATCGACAAATTCGAAAAAATATGACCACTTTACTCTCACGTAGCTTTCATGATTTTTAGTCTGGGGTGTTTAATGAATAGACACTCGTCTAGCCAATTGTTTTTTTACGTAATGAAAGACAACAATGCTTAAGAGTTATGCGTTTTCTTAGAAATTAAAGTCTCAAATATGCTAATAAAAGATTCATTCGGCTTCGCTACTATAGGCATATACCAAAATGATTCGCGGGCAAAAGCATTGCACTTCACCGCATCTTTTTCTGTCATCAGCACCGGTCGCCGGTCAGGGAAATTAAAGTCTTCTAATTGAAAAGAATGATGGTCGGGGAAGGCATGTTGCTCCCCCTGAATGCCGTACTCCGCCAAGGTATTAAAAAAACGTTGTGGATGACCAATCCCTGCCACCAAATGAAAATGAATGCCGCTGAATTCTTTTAACGCTTTCTTTTCACCCGTGAGTAAGTTGATGGCATCACCCCCCACCATTTGCATGTTATGGCTATCTTGAGAACCTGAACCATTAACAATAACGGCATCGACCTGGTCTAAACGACACCGTGGCTCCCGAAGAGGTCCTGCCGGCAAACAAGCACCATTGCCCAACCCTCGCTCACCATCAATTACCGCAATTTCAATGGTTCGCCCTAAACGGTAGTGCTGCAATCCATCATCAGACAAAATAATATCACACTTAAAATCAGTGATTAAAAGCTGTGCATCTTCAACCCGAGAAGGTCCCACCGCTATAGGACAACTCACTTGCCGTGCAATAACTATAGGTTCATCACCTACCATTTTACAATCGCTGTTAGCCGTTACGACCTGCGGCCAGGTCTTTGCCTGTCCCCCGTAACCACGACTAATAATCCCAGGATTAAAACCGCGTTGTTGAAGATACTGCGCCATCCAAATAATGAGTGGTGTTTTCCCTGTACCCCCCACGGTAATATTACCGACCACAATAACCGGAACGGGTAATGCCTCAGTTTTTAAGATATTGTGCTGATAGAGTAATTGCCGAACTTGAATAATACATTGATAAATAAACCCTAAAGGAAGCAACCAAAAAATGACACGCTGTTCATACCATCGTGTTTCCAGCCATTGTACAAAACGAGTCTTAAGCACTATTTTTCAGCCGCTTGCTGAGTCGCAAAGGTGATTTGTACAAAACCTACACGGCCAGCAATATCGAGCGCATTCACTACAGCCTGATAAGGTGCTAAAGCATCGGCATTAATAACCAGCGCTTGCTTTGTATCCTTAAAAACTGATGCTAACGAATGCGTTAAAGTTGACAGTTTATTATCCGCTAAGGGCTGTTCATTAAGGTAGTATTGGCTCTTTGAATCAATCGACAAAACCAATAACTTTCGTGGGGCTAGTTCTTTGGAACCCGACTCTGGCAAGGTGATTTGCAAGGCCGTGTTTTTATTAAATGTTGTGGTGACCATAAAGAAAATAAGTAATAAAAACACCACATCAATCATAGGCGTAATAGAAATCTCCAGATTTCTTTTCTTCCTATGGCGAAAATTCATAGTGATGAATCCTCACGTTCACCATGAATCATCTCAATGAGCTTTAAAGACTCCTCTTCCATATTAAGCACCAAGTCATCGACTCGCCCTTCAAAATAACGGTGAAACATTAAACTAGGAATAGCAACAGCAAGTCCCGCTGCCGTCGTAATCAATGCTTCTGAAATACCACCAGCCAAAACACTAGGATCACCGACCCCCTGGCTCATAATGGCAGCAAATACTTTAATCATCCCCACAACCGTACCTAACAAACCTAATAGCGGTGTAATGGCAGAGATTGTTCCTAATGCCGTTAAATAACGCTCTAAATCATGTGCAACTTGACGCCCGACTTCTTCGATACTTTCTTTCATGATCTCTCGACCAAACCGGCTATTCGATAACCCTGCGGCCAAAATGGTCCCCAAAGGCGAGTCTACTTTTAGACGCCGTATGGCCATAGCATCTAACTTTTCTTCTCGTGACAACTTCCACACCTGAGGCACTAAATCAGAGGGTAGGATCTTATTTCGCTGAAGCGACCAAAAACGTTCAACAATAATCCCCAAGGCGACTATTGAACATAAAATAATCGGCAGTAACATCAAACCGCCTTTTTCAAAAAAATCAAACATGATTTGCCCTATAATTGTAAAGAGTGGCTACATCAAAATATTTTTTACTGGCTAAATTTAAAATCGCATTAGAACATACTTACATAGACTAATCAGCCTAGTTATTAGTAATACCCTACAAAAAATCATCCAAATAAAAAAAACCGCTATGAAACAACTTTAAAAAAATAAATTAGCCTTGTTACTTGCTTTATCCAAAAGATTATCAGAATTAACTGAGTAAGCAAAAAAATTAAAGAAATCATTCCATTTTAATTATTTTTAACTATCTTAAAAAAACAATAATTACTCTTAAGGAGTGACTTCGTATGTCGCACATTCAAATGATTGATGATGGCAATAGCCTTTTTATATCCAGCAACAACGTTAATAATACTGAAACCATCAACGCATATCAAAAGGCTAAACCATTCCCTCATATTGTTCTTGATGACTTTTTTCCAAATACTGTTTTCAAGAAAATCAGCCATGAATTTCCTGAAGCCAATAGTTATGCTAATTACAATAACGACAGAGAGCGATATAAAAAAGCCTATAACCCTGACGATCTAAAATCGAGTTATCTTCGATCCCTTTTTTATAGCTTTAACGCCAAGCCTTTTCTAACCTATCTTGAAAATTTAACCGGTATACCAGGATTAATTCCCGATCCTGATTTCAATGGTGCAGGATTCCATGAAATAGGCACTGGAGGCCACCTTGGCATACATGCTGACTTTAATATCCACAACCGGCTAAAACTAAAACGCCGGATAAATGTTTTAATCTACCTCAATGAAAGTTGGCAAGAAGAGTATGGTGGGCATTTGGAGTTGTGGGAAAAAGACATGAGCAAAAAAGCGCTATCCATCGCCCCTTTAATGAATCGTTGCGTTATTTTCAATACGGATAGCGATACTTTCCACGGTCACCCTGACCCCTTAAAAACGCCTAAAGGTATCACTCGTAAATCTATTGCATTATATTACTACACCGCATCTGATGCCATTTTGGATGAATATAGAGCGCACTCGACCCTCTTTGAAACCAGAGAAAATTCCAGTGATAAAAGAGACACTAAGCGCATCGTAAAAGATTCTATCAAAGATCTTTGCCCGCCCATCATTTATCGAAAGTACCAAGAGTTTAAATCTTCTCATAAGTAAAATCACGAAGTACAAATCCTTATCAGAAAATGAATTATTCAACTTCTTATATTGCTCTCTGAATTGATTTGGAAAAGTCTAAATAAATGATAGGCCTTAATTTAATGGGTTGGTTTGAAGTCCTAAAATAAAAAACTCGCTCACTAAGGATTTAAGTCACTGAAGTTATCCGTGTTACGGCCAACGCAAAAACAGACTATAAATGTTTAACTTACTTCGTTATTAAGATTGAGAATGTAGCGGTCAACCCTAGAAACTTATTTTCAATTAACTTATATTCAAAATGCAATTCTTTTTTGGCGTTCTCAAGCAACTTAATTACATCTCGTTTATACAGTAAAAACATATAATCGCCCGCAGCCCACTGCTTACCTATGAGCGTATAAAATTTATTTGCAATGGCTCTAGGTAGCCAATGAACAATTGGTGCCCTGGTATGAATCTCAACGGGAAAACCTCTATTTGGTGTGGTAAAAAATACTTTATTTTTAGCAACTCGAATCATTTCATTTAAAAATAGTTGTTGCCTTTCTATAACTCCCACATGCTCAATGACAGCATTACTCCAGATAGAATCAAATTCATTATCACGAAAAGGAAAAAGCGTACCATCATAAGTTATCGTTTTAACCTTAGGATATTTTTTGTTGAAATCACTTAACTCCTCAACACCCAATCCTGTAATTTTTTCTGGAAATTGATAATTCTTGACAAGAAAATTATCCGAATCTTTATGGTCTTCATTTTGAACACCAACATCTAGCACAGTCTTGCTTTTATTTGGTTTACAGAAGCTAATAAATTGTTTGTGCTTCATTTCCCTGCTTTTATACATTAACCTATTAATAATATTCAAATAACACCTCAAATTCCAATTTTGCTTAACTTATAAAAATGAACAACACTTCTTAAAATAATTATTACTATTTTAGTATTGTTTTTTTTTATTACAAATATCACCAAAAACAGCAGGAATGACGATAACTCTAACGATCTTAAATCAGATTATCGTCACCCCTTTTTTATGGCTTTAGCGCCAAGCCTGCGCCATTGATGAGGATCGAAGATTAATCCTTGTATACCGGTTTTGAATTTTCAAGGTGGGTTAGATAGGGCTCACACTAAATGTGGTACAAAGGACAAGCGTAGCATACATACAGACTTTAATATCCACACCTGGCTAAGCCTAAAATAGAATAACTATTCGCTCACTAAGGGCTTAAATCACTTCGGTTTTTGGTATGACAAGCCACCCAAAAATAGGCTACAACGAAAGCAACCAATGACAATACGGCGGCTATCGAATAAACGGCCATGGCCCCATATTGCTCCCAATAAAAACCACTATAAAGACTGCCGATCATACCGCCTAATCCAAAGCCTAAACTACTGTATAACGCCTGACCTTTGCCTAAATGCTGGTCGCCAAAATACCGATGCACTAAATGAATAGCCACCACATGGGTCGCACCAAATGTAGCAGCGTGTAACACTTGTGCGGCGATTAAAACCGGCAACTGCGTTACCCCCCAGCCGATCATTAGCCACCGAATGGCCGCCAAGGCAATACTGGTCAGTAAGATATGCCGTAAGGATACCTTTTGAAGTATTTGCCGCATAAAAAT
>ENA-OSET01001625-OSET01001625.1-sediment-metagenome-genome-assembly--contig:-NODE-1625-length-23156-cov-5.777893_pt1 | contig 23156 bp, 20 predicted proteins | sample MGYA00237882_ERZ534229 | MGnify/ENA primary metagenome ERZ534229 (study PRJEB26408, sample SAMN06266212) | sediment metagenome | isolation source: Hudson Canyon methane seep mesocosm | place... | reverse complement strand
CTTTATACGTTTCATCAAATGTTCTCCTACAAACCAGTAACTTAGTATAACTGTTGCGTTGTTCACTTGAACCTACATTGGCCTTTTTTAGAATTTCATTCTCCATGCGAGACACATCAAGTTGCTTTTGTAATTGCTTATTTTGCTTTAATAGCTCGGCATGTGTTGCTTTGTGATGACTAACCTGCTCATTTACAGCGGTTCTTTTAAAGGCTTTATCTTGTTTTGTTTCCAATTGAACCCTCCACTTATAAATCATATTACGTCGAATACCTAAATCTCTGGCAAGCTTTGCTATACAAGTATTAGGTTGCTTTGCCAGCCTAAGGGTTTCTAGTTTAAACTCTTTGGTGAAGGCGGTGTATTGTCTGCTCATTGTGGACTCCAGTTTATGTTGAAATTGGTGTCCAGTTTAGTGGGGGAAGATCACTCTACAGCTGAATGAAAAATCTAAAGTGGACCGTAACAATATAGAGAGTAGGAGCAATCTAGCTCTTTTATATTTCTAACTTTGAGCTTTCAATATGCTAATAAAGATCTCATTATTCATGAATAGAACCTGTGTCAATTTCTGCTCTGCCCTGCTCACTAAAATGTTAGATGACAAACGTTAAACTCAATGATTTTTCTAGTCATCTATTTTGATGTGGTTTGACGGTTTTTATTGCGGTAAACTGATGTCCTACTTACTTATATTTATGGACTGACTGTTCGTGTCTGAAAAATTATCTGAAACGTGTAAATCAATCCACGCACCGATTGCAAAAAAAGCATCTCACCTTATGACGCACCACGAGCATAAAAGGGAAGATAACTATTATTGGATGCGAGATGATGAGCGTCAAGATCAGCACATACTGGCCCATTTAAAAGCTGAAAATGATTACTGCGATCAGGTGCTCAAAAATCAACAGCCATTAGAAAAGCAACTTTTTGAAGAGCTTAAAGGCCGCATCGTCAAAGATGACAGCACTGTCCCCGTACAAGATGGTCAGTTTTGGTATCACAGCACCGTCAGTGGTGATGATGAGTTTGCTCGTCATTACCGAACCACCCACTTTGAGGGTGATAATCAATGTTTATTACTTGATGTTAATCAACTGGCTAGTGAGTTTGAATTATATGAGCTAGGTGATATCTCGATTAGTCAAAATGATGAATTACTTGCCTATAGCGAAGATACTGATGGTCGCCGTATCTATACTATACGCTTTAAAGACATTCATTCTGGTGCCTATTTAACCGATTTATTAGAAAATACAGAGGGACAAACCGTTTGGGCCAATGACAATGAAACCGTTTATTACGTCAAAAAAGATCTCCAGACATTACTTGGTTTTGAAGTTTATCGCCACAAACTAGGCACACAACAAGCAGATGATGTTTTAGTTTATCAAGAAAATGATCGACGTTTTTACATGGGCTTAGGTAAAAGCCGTGATGACAGCCTGATCTTTATTTATCTTCAATCAACTGAAAGTACAGATACATGGCTGCTAGATGCGAATACGCCAGATGGCGAGTTTACACCTGCCATCGCCCGTGAAGACAAACATGAATTTGACATCGATAAGCTCGATGATGTGTTTTATATCACCACCAATTGGCAGGCTAAAAACTTTAGGCTCATGACGGCGACTCAAGACACGCTACACGATAAAAACCAGTGGCAAGCCTGCATTGACCATAGGGAAACAGTCTTGCTAGAAAGCGTAGAGCTATTTAATCACTTTATGATCGTAACTGAGCGTGAACTCGGTCAAATTCGGTTTGTTGTTTATAAACAAGATGGGCGTCAATATCCATTAGAATTTAACGACCCTTGTTATTATGCCGCGTTAGTTGATAACCCAGAACCCAATAGTGATGTCGCCCGAATCTACTACTCTAGCTTAACAACCCCAGGTTCATTATTTGAGTTTGACTTAAATAACGGACAACGTAAATTACTTAAACAGCAAAAAGTTCTGGGTGATTTTAATGCCGATGATTATCGCTCAGAGCGCCTATTTATAACCGCCAGAGATGGTGCGAAAGTGCCCGTATCTCTGGTTTATCATAAAGAAAAGTTCAAAAAAGATAACACCAATCCAGTCTTTCAATATGGCTATGGTGCCTATGGCATCACCATTGACCCTAACTTTTCAACAAGTGCCCTCAGTTTATTAGACCGAGGTTTTATCTACGTTATAGCGCATATTCGTGGTTCAGAAATGCTCGGCCGTGATTGGTATGAAAATGGCAAAAAACAGTTTAAACAAAATACCTTTAATGACTTTATTGATGTCAGCAAAGCCTTAATAGAGCAAGGTTATGCTGCAAAAGATAAGGTCTTTGCATCAGGCGGCAGTGCCGGTGGCTTACTCATGGGCGCCGTAGTCAACCAAGCACCCGAACTCTATAAAGGCATTGGGTGCCATGTGCCCTTTTTGGATGTATTAACCACCATGCTCGATGACACTATTCCTTTAACAACTAATGAGTATGAGGAATGGGGTAACCCAAACAATAAAGCTGATTACGACACCATATTAGCCTACTCTCCCATCGATAATATTACCGCACAAGCCTACCCCAATATATTGGTGACAACCGGCCTACATGACTCTCAAGTGCAATATTGGGAACCGATGAAATGGGTCGCTAAACTGCGTGAATACAAAACAAACGACACTGTTTTAGTCTTTAAAACAGATATGGATGCCGGCCACGGCGGTGCATCGGGACGATTTAAAAGCCTGAAAGAAAAAGCCTTAGAAATGGCCTTTTTTATCTCTCTCTTGAATAAATAAAGGCATCACAACAACAAAATTACGTAATCAGCATCCTACGGCTACGTAGCAAGCTCAAAATAAAGCGAACTGACTTTTCGATATATTAGAATGTGATATCCAAGCTCAATTTAAAAGTATCACCACCGTCCATACTGATACCCTGCTTTTGGTCCCAGTATTCATTGAAGATAAGCCCGGTGTTATCATCCACCTCTCCAAATACAGGTAATTTTCTGGGAGGTATAGGGGGCAGTACCTGACCAATCCCCACCAAATATCTAATTTTAAGGGGACGCTACCCTTTTTATCTAGAGTAATATGGTGCGGATGAGTCTGAAAAACGTGTCTAGGGGTTCTTGGCATATTGATGGGGTGAAGTGGACGAGTGTTTGAACGTAGCGGGTTTTCGTCCACGCCCACCAAATAGTTTAGTTTTTGGCAGCAAGGCGATAAGGGTAGCTTTTTCTTTGGTTCTGTTTCTTTTGGCTACACAAAAGAAATGAACGCCCCAGCGGCAGCGAAGAACTTCTAATTAATAATAGACCTACTAAATAAAAAATAAAATAAACAGTACATCTAAATCACTAAAACAAAAAAGCCTCAACAGCTGTTGAGGCTTTAAATTATTACTCAGTTTGGTATGACTTAACCACGTTCCGCCACCTGAACATACTCTCTAACATCACTACCAGTATAAATTTGAGTAGGACGATAAATACGGTTATTTGAGATTTGTTCACGCCAATGCGCTAACCAACCTGCTGATCGCGCTACAGCAAATAATGCCGTGAACTGATCCGCTGGAATGCCCATTTCAGCGTATAAAATACCTGAGTAGAAATCAACATTTGGGTAAACCCCTTTATGGCCTAGTCTATCAGCACAAATCTCTTCTACTTTCATTGCTGTTTCAAAGGTTGAATCTAAGCTACTTCCCCGGTCTTCTATCAACTCTGCTACTAATTTATGCAATATAGTGGCACGAGGATCTTTCACTTTATATTCACGGTGTCCCATGCCCCAGATAACATCTTTATTAGCGAGTGCCTTATCAATCCATTTCTCTGCTTTTTCCGGACCACCTATTTCTTTAAGCATATCAACAACATAAGAGTTTGCACCGCCATGTAATGGGCCAGACAAAGTACCAATCGCACCAGAAATAACACTGTATGGCGTCGCTAAGGTTGAGCCACTTACTAATGCTGAAAATGTTGATGCATTTAGGGTATGTTCGGCATGTAAAATCAAGCACACGTCCATGATTTTAGCCATCATAGGATCAGGTTCTTTACCAGTAAACATATACAGTAAATTCTCGGCAACAGAGAGATCTTGACGAGGTTCAATGGGGTCATAACCCGCGCGTATATGTTCCCACATAGCCACTAGCGGTGCCATTTGAGCAATGATGTTCACCGTCATATTGCGCACATAGTTTAAGTCTTCACACATGTCTGCATTGGTTAAGCATTCGGTACCTGGATAGAACATACCTAAACTCGATACCGCTGTTTGCAACATATCCATTGGATGCCCTGTAGCGGGGAAATGGCGCATCATTTCACGAATATGATATTTACTTCTGTAGTGGCCGCGTAAATTTTTAGTAAACCTATCTAATTCAATAGCGGATGGTAATTCTCCATCTAATAAAAGTAATGTCGTTTCTTCGAAACTACTATTTTCAGCTAGTGTTTCAAGTGGGTATCCCCGATAAGAAAGTAAGCCCTTCTCACCATCAATAAAGGATATCGAAGACTTTGTTGCGGCAACCCCTTCTAGCCCTGGCAAAAACTCACTCATTGATGATCCCTCTATTTATAATAACTAATGCAAATACTTGAAATAGTGTACTCCAAGCTAAATAATGAATGTGCAATAATAGCAGATCTGGCTACTTTTCCCACGAAGGAATCAAATAATCCTGCTCGCGTTTAGCATGGGTACTGTCAGATTCAGTGGTGTTCGTTTCTACGTTAATTAATTCAAAACCAAATTGAGAAAACACTTCATTTTCCCAGATGATTTCATGCAGGATAAGCGTTAAATCAATGCCCCGTCGCTGAGTATTAATAACATCACCTGGTCTAAATGCTGTAGTTTCTAGCAATACTGTCGCGCCACTTTGTCCTTTTTGAAGCCAGTGTGCTTTCCGTATGTTTTTACTGTCAGTAGCCAAACTTACATTTATACAATCAAGTTCTCCGCCTAAAAAATACACGCCTAAATCAACTTTTTTATTTTCTGTCTTTATCCAGCAGACAATACCTAGCTTCCATATGTCAACGCCGCGACCTAATATCAAAAGCAGTTCCCCAATACCTAAACCTTCTGCTTGTGAGGTATCACAAGTTAAACAGACCCCTGCCGCACTCTCATTTTCTATCTTAAGATAATAATGCTTCTCCCCAACGGGCTCATTGGCTTTCTTTACAACCTCCTCCTGGTCTACTCCTGGTTTAGCTGTATCAATCGCGTTATAGAAAGAAGTGTCCGAGTCTCCCTGTGTTGCTTGTTCATGCAAGTGATGATTAATAGTGCCCTCATCAGACTCTTTTTTTTGTATAGGGCTATCAGTATTATTTTTTAATGCCTCTGCATTGCCTAGAAATACATCGATATTTTGCAAGCCGATAATGACTTCTACCCGCTGTCCATCTGCACGGATCCGCTTATCGCTCCGCTTCATTGAACCGTCTAATTTAGAAATTATTTTTTTAAGCAGTTTTTTTGATATTCCTACATCAACATCTAGCACAGCTACTTGTTCTGTATTCAAGCACTTTGTTAGCTCATTGATGAATTCTGCTGTATCAATAAACCAATTGTCTGCATTATGATTTATAGCGTCAGAATAATGAGGTCCCAGATTAGATTCCCAATTAATAATATGCTGCTCATTAGAACTAGAAAAGTCAGTGGTTAATTTAATCGTATCGATTAAGGGAAGTAATCCAAAGTAAACCTGCTCAATTTCAGCACTTCTCAAACTCTGCGGTGACAATATAGTGAGCAATAATATTCGTTTATAAATAATATCAATAGTACATTTCATGCTTTGCTTAAGGGCAAAACCATCACTAATTTGGATAGCGTTTAAGTGTGCTTTTCTTGCAAAACGATAGCTTGAATTCAAATCATGCCAAATAGAGTGTGGAACAACACTATGCAGCATATACACAAATATAATTCTCTCACCTAAATAATACATCGCTCTTTCAGCCAAAAGTGCGTAATCAGATCGGTTATAAAATCGTGGGTTTTTAATTGTTTTATTAAACAGTAGTCGTTGGTAACCTAATGAAATCTCTTGAAGTAATACATTGATCAGCCATTCCATTTCTTGGAATTCAAGTGACAAACTGAGACCTTTTCCTTTGCGAATACGTTTAATTATTTCTCTGCAAATATGAGCAGTAATTGGCCTCAACATTTCCAACATCTCGAATCGAACTTTATCAGTTAAATCAACCTGATTCATTTCCTGAATATATGACGGTATTTGATATAGAAGCTGCTCAACATCTAACATCGGGCGATCAGCCAACCAGTCCTCCAACGATTCTGCTTTATCAGGTAGGTCAGAAGAAAATTGACCTGTTAAGGTCGCCAGTTTGTAACAAAGCTCAGCTTGTCTATTGAGTGCCATTCTGCATCCTTTACTTTAAGGTATCAGCCCAGATATTTTTAGCCCATGCATCAGCATAAGCACCTTCAAGTTCACTTGATTTTCCTGATACGCCACTTCCCGGCATAGTGTTCATTTGCTTTTCTTCTGCATTGTAACGATATACAGCCGCAACATGTACGGCTTCAGTATCCGTCACAAAACTATAACAAGTATTATTAAAAACAGGCTCTTGTTCAGGTTCTTGTTCAGCAAATAATGATGCTATAGCAGCTGCGCAGACTTTTGCTTGTGCATTAGCCATATGAGCTGACTTTGGCAATTTGGCATGAATGGCATCACCAATAATATGTACATTTGATTTAGCAGTTGACTCATAAGTAAGAAAATCAACTTTACACCAGCGTTTATCAACATTGACTACACCGGCCATTTCAGCCACTTTACCGGCTTTTTGAGGGGGAATAACATTGAGTACATCAGCTTGGAACTGATCGAACTCTGTTTCAATAGTTAAGGTGTTAATATCAATATGTTCAATTGTGCTGTTTGGAATATAGTCAATTAGGCCTGCATAATGTTCTTTCCAAGCCGCTTTAAATAATCCTTTTTTTGAGACTACATCTGCATTAGCATCAAGAATAATCAATTTAGCTGTTGGATTGTGTTGTTTAAAAAAGTGGGCTATCTGACAGGCTCGCTCATAAGGTCCAGGCGGACATTTAAAGGGTGTCGCTGGCACAGTCATAATTGCTGTACCACCTTGCTTCATCGCCATTAATTGAGTACGCAACAGCGCTGTTTGTGGTCCAGCCCTCCACGCATGAGGAATTTTTTCCTGGTTTTCTAACTGTGGATAGTCATCATAAATAAAATCAACGCCAGGTGCTAAAATAAGGCGATCATAATTTAGTGTGGAGTCATCAATTAACGTAACAGTCTGCTTATCAGTATCAATCGAGACGGCTTCAGCTTGAACAGTATTTACCCCATGATTGTCAGATAAACCATGATAACCCCTAGTCAATTGCTGTAAAGAGCGACTGCCACCAAGTACTAAGTTACTTTGCGGGCAAGATACAAATTGTACATTACGTTCGATCATGATGACTTCAGTATTGGGGGACCACATACTAAGATACTTTACTGCTGTAGCACCGGCAAAACCACCACCAATAACGATAACTCGTTTACTGGATGTCAGTTTTTTATTTGCCAGAGCCATTTTAGGCAATATAGCGACCGCTCCCGCAGTAACTGCCGTCTTAATAAAACTTCTTCGTTTAGCTGTCATGTCACTCCTCAAAGAGTACTAAACTTCTACGATACGTGTTCACCATCTGCTTGTAAATCAGCATGATAGGATGAACGAACCATTGGGCCACTTGCTACATGTTCAAATCCCATCTGTTTGCCTATTTCAGCAAGTTGATCGAACTCTGCTGGAGGTACAAATCGTTCTACTGCAAGATGATGTCTACTCGGTTGTAAATACTGACCTAAAGTCAACATCCTACAGCCATGCTCGCGTAAATCTCGCATTACCTGTTTAACTTCTTCTAGCGTTTCACCTAAGCCTAGCATCATACCTGATTTAGTCGGCACATCTGGGTGCATTTCTTGGAACCGTTTAATCAATGTCAGCGACCATTGGTAATCAGAACCAGGGCGAACCGCTTTGTATAAGCGCGGAATACTTTCTAAATTATGATTGAAAATATCAGGCGGACATTTCGCTATTTTCTGTAATGCAACATCCATTCTGCCACGAAAATCTGGTACTAATACTTCGATACGTGTTTGTGGTGATTGCTTACGAATTTCTGCTATGCACGTTGTGAAATGCTCAGAACCACCGTCACGGAGATCATCACGATCGACTGATGTAACCACCACATGTTTAAGCTTCATGGTTGCGACTGTTTTAGCTAAATGATTGGGCTCATTTTCATCTAATGGATCTGGCTTGCCATGTGCAATATCACAAAAAGGACACCGCCGCGTACAGATATTACCCATAATCAGAAAAGTCGCCGTGCCGTGGGTAAAACATTCACCTAAATTTGGGCAAGCTGCTTCTTCACACACAGTATGTAATTCATTTTCACGTAAAAGGGACTTTAAACGTACCACTTCAGGATTGCTATGTGCTTTTGCACGGATCCATTCTGGCTTACGTTTAGGATCGCTTGGAATTATTTTTATTGGGATCCGTGATACTTTTGATTCGCCTTTTAAGGCTTTTACGTCACGTTTCATTTTCACCGGTTCAGTCATTCAGTTGTTGCCTCATCTGCCATTCAAATGCAGATACAAATTGTTGTTTCGCTTCATCCATTGTTATCAGAATACCAAGGCATTTTAGATCAATCATTTCCATTCCTTGATAACCACAGGGATTAATACGTGTAAATGGACTCAAATCCATATCAATATTTAAACTCAAACCGTGATAACACGCACCACGTTTAACCCGTAAGCCTAAAGATGCAATCTTGCGATCATCTACATAGACACCCGGGGCATCATTGCGGGCTTGCGATTCAATGCCATATTGTGTCAGAAATTGAATAACGGCATTTTCTAAACAAGAAACCATCTCTCGAACACCAATATGCTGACGCTTTAAATCTATCAGGGTATATACTATCAATTGTCCTGGACCATGATAGGTCACTTGGCCACCACGATCTGTTTTTATAACAGAAATATTACCTGCATCAAAAATATGCTCATCTTTACCGTTTATGCCTTGCGTAAATACTGGCTGGTGCTCTAATAACCATAGCTCATCTTCAGTATTTTCATCTCGCTGAAGTGTAAAGTTACGCATTGCTTCACTGCTTTCTTGATACTCTATTAAACCTAAATCTTTTACTAGCATCAAAGATTAAAGTACGTATTTCACATGTTCGTGGTCACTTAACTGCTGATAAATTGCATCTAGCTGCTTCTTACTTATAGCCGTAATAGTGACGGTAATAGAGGTGAATTTACCTCCTGAACTATGTTTAGTATTAATACAGCCTTCTTTTATATCTTCCACATGACCACGAATAATAGACACAACAATTTCATCTAAACCAACATTAGCAGGCCCCATCGCTTTAATTGGAAACTCACATGGAAATTCAATGAGAGTGTCTGTTTCTTGTTCGCTCATGCTGAACCTTTCAGTTTATATTGTTGATACAAGCCGTCCATTTTTTGCCAAATAGGACCCGGTACACCACCAGCAACAGCTTCTCCATCTAACTGGGTAATAGCGACCACTTCTTTAGTCGAACTGCTGATCCAAATTTCATCTGCTTGTTTTAATTGCTGCTCTGTTACCGCTTTTTCAATAAGCGGCAGATTATTCATATTAGCTATATCAATGACAACATCTCGTGTAATACCAGGCAATACCTTTTCATCTTTAGGCGCAGTATAAATCGTACCTTGAATCACAACATAAGCATTACTAGCGGCGCCTTCAGTTAAATAGCCATCCCGTATTAATAACGCCTCTAAAGCGCCAGCTTCGTGAGCTTGTTGCTTTAATAAGCTATTTGGCAACAAAGTAATTGCTTTAATATGACAATTCTGCCAGCGAATATCTGCTAGTGTAATCGCCGCCGCACCTTGGGTTTTATACTTTTCAGATACCGGCTTAAGTGGATTACTCATCGCAAATGCTGTTGGTGTAACACCCTCAGGAAAAATATGTTCTCTTGGAGCTACACCACGCGTAACCTGTAGATAAAGTGATTGGTCGCCACCACCATTTAACGCTATTAACTGTTTGATCAGTGCTTGCCATTCTATGTCAGAATGCGGATTGTTCATTCTCACACCACTAAGGCTTTTTTGTAAGCGAAGCAAGTGACCATCTAATTGAAAACATTTTCCAGCATAAACAGGAATGACCTCATAAACGCCATCACCTAATAAGAAGCCACGATCAAATACAGATACTTTTGCTTGATCAGCAGTTAAAAATTCACCATTCAAATAAACCTTATCCATCTAGCTTAGCCCAAAATCATCATTAAGATAGTATCGATTAGTCGTCTCCACCAGCTACCTTCTTTGACATCATTAAGTGCAATTAGTGATTGTGTATCAATCAACTCATCGCCAAGATGAATGGTTACCTGTCCTAATACTTGGCCCGCTGAAACAGGTGCAATTATCGGTTGTTGTAGATTGGTTGTTGCTACTAATTCTTTATAACGTCCTCTGGGCACTGTAACAGCTAAAGGCTCTACTAAACCAAGGTTTAGCATGTCAATTTCACCCTTCCATACTTTGGTGTCGGTAATTTTTTCTTGTGTTTTATACAGGTCATGACTTTCGAAGAAACGGAAACCATAATTAAATAGTTTTTGTGTTTCTTGAGCTCGCGCATTCTCACTACGAGTACCAAGTACAACTGATATTAGTCGCATACCACTTCGTTTTGCTGATGCTGTCAGGCAATAACCTGCTTCATCTGTATGGCCTGTTTTTAAGCCGTCAACGCTAGCATCACGCCATAATAACTTGTTACGATTATGTTGAGTGATATTGTTATAAGTAAACTCTTTTTCGGCATACCAAGCATAGTGGTCTGGAAAATCTCTGATAATTGCAGCCGCTAAAATAGCAATATCTTGTGCCGTTGTGTAGTGTTCGGAATCAGGTAAGCCCGTCGAATTACGATAATTAGTGTTAAACAAGCCCAATTTCTGTGCATATTGATTCATCATTTGAGCAAAGGTATCTTCGCTACCCGCAATATGTTCTGCTAATGCAACAGCAGCATCATTCCCAGATTGAATAATCATACCTCGAAGCAACACTTCGACCGACACTTTGGTATTTACTTCAATAAAGCTACGTGAACCGACCATACGCCACGCTTTTTCACTAATTAACACATCATCTGCTAATGCAATATTGCCAGCAGCAAGTTCATGCGATACGACATAAGCTGTCATTAGTTTAGTAATACTAGCAGGAGGAAGACGTTGTTGTGAATTATGTTCGGCAATAACTCTACCACTGGCAAAGTCTTGCAAAATATAAGATTTTGCAGCAATAGTCGGTGCTGAAGGATTCGGAGTAACTGCTGCTGATACTGAACCTACGAACAATAATCCTACTACTATAATTTTCAATCTATTTAACATTAATATTATCCACTCACTCTAAAATAAATTATTCAACCACTATATGGGCATCATTAAAGCCTAAATCAAGTAGCTGACCTGCTAACTGATTGCCATATTCAGTACTTTCTAATGGTCCTATCCGTACTCGATACAGCGTCATATTTTGTTTGTTTAAAGGTGCAATAAAAACAGCAGCTTCAATTTTATTTTGTAACTTTAACTGCATCTTTTCAGCACTATGGTGGGTACTAAAAGCCCCCATTTGTAAAAATAAAGCTGGTGCTGAAATGTTATGCGTCGTTATTTTTCTTGCTTCCACAGCCTTCGCCGTGGCGGCTCTATCACCGGATGAGATTGCTTTAACTTCAACGTTACCAGTGCCTTTCCCTATAATGCCTAATTTAGTAGCAGCGCTATAAGATAGATCGATAATTCTTCCTCCATGGAAAGGACCTCGGTCGTTTACTTTAACAATCACTTTTCGACCATTATCAAGGCTGGTGACTTCGACATAACTCGGTAATGGTAATGTTTTATGGGCTGCAGTCATCGCATACATATCGTATGGCTCACCACTAGAGGTACGTTTGCCATGAAACTTTGTGCCATACCAAGACGCTATGCCTTTTTGCTGGAACCCCTGATTAGACTTAAGTGTGTAATAGCGCTTGCCAAATACAACATAAGAGGCTGGATTGCCATATTTACTACGAGGTTCATCTCGTGGCACGGCATTAGAGATAGATGAAATATTAGGTGCTTTTTTAGGTGCACCGTCTTGTTTGTTCGTTACGCTGCCACATGCAGCAACAAGTATTAACAAACAAATAATACTGAAACGTTTTAACATTAAAGTCATTTTTCTTGCTCATACTGAGTGCGAATTTCATTCGCCAACTGCGTGACGGCCATTGCATACATTCTGCTGTGATTATACCGAGTGATGGCATAAAAGTTTTGCCGTGCTAGCCAATATTCTTCACCCTTTTTCTGAGTTAATGAAATCAGAGCGATATTATCTTTACCTGGCGGTAGTTGATTAAGCATAACGCCAGCATCATTCAATTCTGCTCTAGTTAAACTTGGTTTATACCCTTTTTCAAGCAATTGTGTTGGCTCGCCTTTATTCAGTTTGGTTGGATGAACAATGCTTTGACCTGCAAGCCAACCATGTCTATTCAGATAATTAGCAATACTTCCAATTGCATCAGTCGGGTTTGTCCAAATATCGCGATGTTGATCACCATCAAAATCGACAGCATAAGCACGGTAACTACTTGGCATAAATTGTCCCAAGCCCATCGCACCAGCATACGATCCCACAGGATCAAGCCGAGACATATTCTCTTCTCGCGTTAATATCAAAAAGTTTTCTAGCTCGCTTCTAAAAAAAGGGCTTCTAGGTGGATAACGAAATGCCAATGTTGATAAAGCATCTATGACTCGATAACTACCTACATTAGCGCCATAACGTGTTTCAACACCTAAAATAGCGACGATGATTTCAGCGGAAACGCCATACTGCTGTTCCGCCTTAGCTAAGTCATCACTATGCTGCTGCCAGAATATAACGCCGCCCTTTATGCGTTTATGACTAATAAAAATTTTGCGATAGTCATGCCACGGTTTACTTCTTTCAGCAGGCCGAGATATTGCTTTAAGAATGCTTTCTTTAACGTCGACCTTTTCAAATAGGCTTTCTAGATCATTTCGCTCAAACTGGTGCTTTGTAACCATCTCATCGATAAAGTCAGCTATTCCCGGTAAATCATTGTCTGCATAGGCAAAGTTAATCTGTGTGAATAATACCGCACAAAATAATGTGAGTTTGTTCATGGTGACATCATCCTTCGATGGGTGTGAATAGACATCAGGATACCGAAGCCAGCCAATAAGGTCACCATTGATGTGCCTCCATAACTCACTAAAGGTAACGGCACACCTACTACAGGCAAGAGTCCAGTCACCATCCCAACATTAACAAATACATAGACCAAGAAAGTTAACGAAATACTCCCCGCTAATAATCGCGCAAAACTGGTTTGTGCTTGGCTGGCAATATAAACTCCTCTTACAGCGATCAATAGGTAGAGCATCAACAATAATCCTACCCCAAACAAACCAAACTCTTCAGCTATCACGGAAAAAATAAAGTCTGTTGATCGTTCAGGTAAAAAAGCCAGATGCGATTGCGTTCCTTCCAGCCATCCACGGCCAAATAGACCGCCCGAACCTATTGCTATTTTTGATTGAATAATATGATAACCAGAGCCCAGTGGGTCACTTTCTGGATTTAAGAGTGTTAAGACTCGCTGCTTTTGGTAATCATGCATTACATACCATAAGACGGGAAGTGCCGATGTACAGGCCACCAGAAATCCAATAATAATTTTCCAAGAGATTCCTGATAGAAATATAACGATTAAACCTGAACTTGCAATCAACAGCGCAGTTCCTAAATCGGGTTGCTTAGCAATTAATAGTGAAGGAATAATGATCATAACCAGACCAACAATTAATCGGCCTATTGATGGGGCTAAAGGCCTTTCAGCTAGGTAAGCAGCGACTAATAAAGGCACCGCTAACTTCATAATCTCTGATGGTTGAAATCGGAACACTTTTAAATCAAGCCATCGTTGCGCGCCCTTTCCTTCATGACCAAAAATTAATACCGCTAAAAGTAGTAATATTCCTGCTCCGTAAACCCAATAAGATGAATCTCGCATTCTATCTGGATGAATATTGGCAATCAGCAACATAATAAATAAAGCCGCTGATATACGAACTAATTGACGCATCATTAATGCTGTACTTTGATCGCCAGCACTATACAAAATCATTAGGCCTGCACTCATCAGAATTAATAAGCCCATAAACAACAGTGCATCAATATGTATTGTTGCAAGTGCGCGCGTTAAACTCCATCGCTGCGGATTATGACGATCAATAAGATGCCTATTCATTTGGCTCTACCCCCATATATTGATCGATAATTTTACGTGCTACTGGCGCAGCAATTCGACTACCACTACCACCATTTTCAACTACCACTGCAACTACAATTTCAGGAGCATCAGCTGGAGCAAAAGCTATAAATAATGCGTGGTCATGAAGTTTTTTTGCTAATAGTTCTGCATCATATTTTTCATCTTGCTTGATTCCAAATACTTGGGCAGTGCCAGTCTTACCTGCAATTTTGAATGAAATACCTTTACCTATATGCCTCGCTGTTCCTCGTGTACCGTGTACAACTTCTACCATCGAGTCAATAACAGCTTCCCAATGCCGACTATTTTCCATGGGTAAATTTTCTGCAACTTTTTTCGCTATTAATTCTAATTCACTTTGTCCACTAGCTCTAGTTGCCCTTGCAATCTGAGGAGTCACATTGACACCTCGCATTGCTAAGATGGCCGTTGCATGGGCCAGCTGAACAGGTGTTGTTTGATTAAAGCCTTGTCCGATTCCAGAAATAACGGTTTCACCTGGATACCACGGTTGATTGCGAGTCGACCGCTTCCACGCTCGAGATGGTGATAAACCTTTGCTTTCACTAGGCACATCAACACCTGTTTTATGACCAAAATCAAATAAATCTAAAAAGCTATGCAAGTGTTCAATTCCAAGTGCGTTAGCAAGATCATAAAAATAAACATCACACGATTGTGAAATAGATTTTTTTAAATCAACTTGGCCATGACCATGAGTCTTCCAGCAACGGTAACGGTGGTCTTGTCCTGGTAATTGAAACCAGCCCGGGCAAAAACTCTGTGTTTGTTCACTGACAACGCCTAATTCTAACCCAGCTAAAGCTACAAAAGGTTTCAGCGTTGATCCTGGTGGATAACGTCCACGTAATGTTCGATTAAATAAAGGCATATCAACCGAATCTCTTAGCGCATCGTAATTTTTATTGCTGATTCCCGTCACAAATAAATTAGGATCGAAATCTGGCTTACTCACCATCGCTAATACAGCCCCTGATTTAGGGTCCATAGCCACTACAGCACCATTAAATTCACCTAATGCTTTAGCAGCAACATATTGTAGATTTACATCTAAGTTTAAAAATAAATCCTTACCCGATACAGCAGGTGAATTTTCCAACTCACGTATCATTCGTCCTTGAACATTAGTTTCAATTTTTTGGAAGCCTACCGTTCCATGTAGAAGATCTTCATATTGTTTTTCTATCCCTGTCTTACCAATTTGTTCCGTACCTTTATAATCTTGTAGATCAATAGCCTTTTGATCTCGCTCATTAATGCGTCCAACATAGCCAACTGTATGTGCAAAAAATGCCCCCTGTGGATAATGGCGAATCAATCGCCCAACCACATCAACACCAGGTAATTTATGACGATTAACTGAGAATTTAGCCACCTCTTGTTCAGTTAAACGTTGACGGAACACAAATTGCCGAAAACGACGTTGTTTCTTTATTTTTTGCTTGATTTCATCTAGTTCCGATTCAGCAACAACAAATAATTGTCCTAATTCATTCAGCGTTGCCGCCATATCAGGTACATTTTCAGGTGTAATTTCTAAGCTAAAACTAGGGATATTTTCAGCTAGAACAATACCATTGCGATCATAAATTAACCCACGCTGTGGTGCTATAGGGAGAATATCGACACGATTTCTGTCCGCTAATGAATCAAAATGCTCATGTTCCAGCACTTGTAAAATGGCTAACCTCACCATAATAATTAGAAATAATAAGCAGGCAAACAATACTGAAAAAATCAATCGATCATTGATTAAACAGCCTTCAGTAAAGTGATCTTTTAATGTGAATTTTGTCGACATGACTTATCCCATAACATCACTAGCTGACATGAAATGTCCGCCTTAAACTACGCAGAAAAACATAATTCAAAGGCCATATCAATGTGCTACTGATTACTGGCAAACCAAAACTCCAATCTATGGTGCGAGGCGTGATAAGTAATAATAGTAATTGCATTAAAAGCATTAAAGAAAAGATACTAACAGTTTGTTGCCATATGGGATATTGTCGCAACCGTAAGTGTACCACTGACACAATATAGATAATCAGCGCATAACAAAATGCAAATACACCTAAGGCTCCACCCATAATAAGATCCATTATGAGACCCACAGCCCATGCATAACCAACACTAACTTGCCGAGGCGTAGCCATTGTCCAGTAGATGAGGGCTAATACAACCCATTCGGGCCTTAATAATCGAATTGAATCTGGTAATGGAATAAGCATTAGAATTATTGAGACTAATATACTCACAACAATAATAATGCCACCTTGAGATTCTTTATTCATTAGCGCTAGCCTCTGACTTATTAACTGGGTCAGAATTATCTGCACTAATCATTTTAGTATTTAATACTAGTAAGACTTCTCTACTGGTTGCGGTGTGTGCAGCTGACTTTACTCTGACCTCAACAAAGGCTTTACCTTGTGGATAATTAAGTGATTCAACGGTGCCTACCGGATAACCGATAGGAAAGCGCCCACCCAAACCAGAAGTCACTAATAAATCACCCTTACGAATATCTGCATTATGAGGTAGATAATCAACCTCCAATAGCTCACCTAATCCACGACCTTTCACAATAGCTCTGAGTCCATTTCTATTGATCTGTATAGGAATCGCATGATTAGAGTTTGTCAGTAGTACCACATGGCTAGAAAAAGCAGAAGTACTCACAACCTGACCCATAACGCCTGTAGCATCAAGTACAGCCTGCCCAATAAAGATACCATTTTTCTCGCCTTTATTAATCAGTACTTGTTGTGAAAACGGATCTAAATCTACCATTAATATTTCTGCGACTTTGACTCTGTCTCGTAAGCGGAACGATGAGCCTAATAGTTCTCGTAAGCGCATATTCTCACGCTCTAAATTTTGAAACTTTTGTAACCGCTGGCTATTTAATAAATTAGCCGCTTCCAGCGCAGCGTTTTTTTCTTGTAACTGATGCCGTTCTTCGAAGAAGTCATTAAACCATTCGGCAATATCAGTTGGTAATGATGCTGCTGCCTGAATAGGGTAAACAACTACAGATAAATTACTTCGTACCGCTATAAAACTATTAAAACGTGTATCAAGAAAAAACAATATCGTTGAAGCTATAAGTGCTACTAACAATCTGGAATTTAATGATGGATCATTGGTAAATAACGGTTTGATATACTACGCCCCCAGAAACTAAAAAAACCTTTGCAGACTTAAAACCTGCAAAGGTTCTGAAAACACTACAGTGATTATTTATTCATACGTGAATATATCAGTACCTTTAGAGTCGATCAGTTCTAAGGCTTTACCACCACCTCGAGCCACACACGTTAACGGATCTTCAGCTACAATTGCAGGCAAGCCTGTTTCTTCCATTAACAACCGATCTAAATCGCGTAAAAGTGCACCACCGCCAGTTAATACCATGCCTCGTTCTGCAACGTCAGCACCTAATTCAGGAGGTGTTTGTTCTAATGCCGTTTTTACAGCAGAAACAATACCTGAAAGTGGATCTTGCAGTGCTTCAAGAATTTCATTGCTATTCAAAGTAAAGCTACGAGGAATACCTTCTGCTAAGTTACGGCCACGTACTTCCATTTCTTTAACTTCATTACCGGGGTAAGCCGAGCCAATTTCTTTTTTGATTTTCTCAGCTGTTGCTTCACCAATTAATGTGCCGTAATTACGACGAACATAATTCACAATAGCCTCGTCAAACAAGTCACCACCAATTCGAACAGAAGCAGAATAAACAATACCATTCAAAGATAAAACAGCGACTTCTGTCGTACCACCACCAATATCTAATACCATAGAACCACTTGCTTCACCTACTGGCATACCGGCACCAATTGCTGCTGCCATGGGCTCTTCAATCAAATATACATCACGTGCACCGGCTCCTGCTGCTGATTCACGAATTGCACGACGTTCAACTTGAGTGGAACCACAAGGTACACACACCAATACGCGCGGGCTAGGTTTTAAAAAACGACCTTCGTGTACTTTACGAATAAAATGTTGCAACATTTTTTCTGTAACAGTGAAATCAGCAATAACACCATCTTTTAAAGGCCTAATCGCTGTAATATTGCCGGGAGTGCGGCCGAGCATTAACTTGGCTTCAGCACCAACTGCTGCAATAGAGCGCGGTCCCCCAGGACCTTTATCTTGGCGTATAGCAACAACTGAAGGCTCATCTAAAACGATGCCATTACCGCGCACATAAATCAGCGTATTTGCTGTACCAAGGTCGATCGATAGATCGTTAGAAAACATACCGCGTAAACGTTCAAACATTGAAAAACCACAGTTGATAATATAAAAGAGAACTACTTTATCAATCCATGGGGCTGTTGAGCAAGCGACTAATGATTTAAACTGTGCCTTTGTATTAAAAATTACTTGGAACCGTCGATGAGTTTAGATAAAACCCATGTAGAAAAAATTGCCTACTTAGCACGTTTAGCAATTGATGAGAATGATATTCCCGATTATGCGCAAGATTTAAACAATATTTTCAATCTTGTTGCACAATTAAATGATGCTGATACAAGCAACATCAGCCCGATGGCACACCCTTTCGATGCCAAACAGCGGTTACGTGCAGATGTTGTTAGTGAAACAAATCAGCGTGAAAAATTTCAAGCTATTGCACCCAAAACAGATGGCGGCATCTATCTTGTTCCCCAGGTCATTGAATAAGCTAGAGTTTCATCTCAGCATCAATCACTAATGTTATAAAAAGAATTACAGGCAAACTAATGCACACTAAATCTCTTTCAGAATTATCAGCGGCACTTCACAGCGGTGAAATTACAAGTGTTGAATTAACCCAACACTATATCGATCGTATCAAGGCACATAATGACACTATCAATGCCTTTATCACACTCACTGAAGAATCAGCCATAGAACAAGCTCGTGCAGCAGATATCCAGTTACGAAATAAAACTGCAGGTAGATTGACCGGTATTCCTCTCGCTCATAAAGATATTTTTTGTACTGAAGGTATTCGCACAAGTTGCGCATCTAAAATGCTCGATAACTTCATTGCTCCTTATAACGCTACCGTGGTCGAGAAGCTTAATCAAGCCGGCATGGTTACCCTTGGTAAAACAAATATGGATGAGTTTGCTATGGGCTCGTCAAATGAAACTAGTTTTTATGGCCCGGTTAAAAACCCTTGGGATAATGACCGTGTACCTGGTGGCTCATCAGGTGGTTCAGCAGCTGCAATTGCTGCACGCTTAGCGCCAATTGCAACAGGTACAGATACAGGTGGCTCAATCCGTCAACCCGCTTCACTGTGTAATTTAACCGGCTTAAAACCAACATATGGCCGTATTTCTCGCTACGGTATGATTGCGTTTGCATCAAGCCTTGATCAAGCAGGTCCACTGGCTCATAGCGCTGAAGATGCCGCTTTATTACTCAATGTAATGGCTGGTTTTGATGAACGTGATTCAACTAGTCTTGAACATGAAGTCCCTGATTACTCAACAACATTAAATGATTCACTTGAAGGCCTACGTATTGGCTTACCAAAAGAATTTTTCAGTGAAGGTCTGGATCCTAAAGTTGCAGAAGTCGTTAATGCCGCAATTAAAACCTATGAATCTTTAGGCGCAACAGTAAAAGAAATCACATTACCTAATAGTGATTTAGCAGTACCTACATATTATGTGGTGGCACCCGCTGAATGTTCATCGAACCTTTCTCGCATGGATGGCGTGCGCTTTGGCCATCGCTGTGACGATCCAAAAGATTTAAATGACCTTTATGAACGCTCACGTGGCGAAGGCTTTGGTGAAGAAGTTAAGCGCCGCATTATGATTGGTACCTACGCACTTTCTGCAGGTTATTACGATGCTTATTATCTAAAAGCACAAAAATGCCGCCGTCTAATTAGCGATGACTTTAAACAGGCATTTAATGACGTTGATGTCATTATGGGACCAACGACTCCTACTACAGCCTTTAAACTTGGCGATAAAACAGATGACCCTATCGCAATGTATTTAGCTGATATATACACTATTAGCACTAACTTAGCTGGATTACCCGGCATATCTATCCCTGCGGGTTTTGTGGATGGCTTGCCGGTAGGCTTGCAGCTTATCGGTAATTATTTTGAAGAAGCTCGCTTATTAAATATTGCTCATCGATACCAACAAATAACAGATTGGCATCAGCAAACACCTGAAAGTTTTAAATAAGATTACTATGTGATATTCAGATCATCGTTGTGTCATATACTCTTCTAATACACAAGGATCCATAGCTTATGAAAGCGTCAGAATTATTTGTTCGTAGTCTTGAAAATGAAGGCGTTGAGTATATCTTTGGTATCCCAGGTGAAGAAAATTTGGATGTGATGGATTCATTGCTTGAATCTAAAATCCAGTTTATCACTACTCGCCACGAACAAGGTGCAGCCTTTATGGCCGATGTGTATGGCCGGCTCACAGGTCGTGCTGGTGTTTGCCTAGCCACACTAGGTCCTGGCGCAACGAACCTTATTACAGGTGTTGCTGATGCCAATATGGATCATGCGCCATTGGTTGCAATTGCAGGACAAGCAGCAACAAATCGCTTACATAAAGAATCGCATCAGGTGCTTGATTTGGAAGCGATGTTCTTACCAATTACTAAATATTCGACTCGTATCGTTAGTCCAGAAGTAATTACTGAAATTGTCCGGAAAGCATTTAAAGTGGCTCAAACTGAAAAGTCTGGCGCTTGTTTTATCGAATTTCCAGAAAACATTGCTGAAATGGACGTTGACGATACACCATTACGAATCAAGCATGCTATGCCAGCTGATCCGGCATCAGAACAAGTTGAACAAGCAGCAAAATTAATTTCAGCCGCTAAAAATCCAATTATTTTAGCCGGCAATGGTGTGGTACGAGCTAAAGCATCGCAAGCCCTGTCTGACTTTGCTTTAAAACTAGGTATTCCTGTCGCCAATACCTTTATGGCAAAAGGTGTTATCCCTTTTCATCATCCCATGGCATTGGGCAGTGTTGGCTTACAATCAGGTGACTATGCCAATTGTGGTTTTGCCAACGCCGATGTCATAATTTGTATCGGCTACGACATGGTCGAATACCATCCCTATCTCTGGCACCCCTCTCGCGACCGTACCATTCTTCATATTGATAGCACTCACGCAGAGGTTGATGCCTACTACAGCGTCGTACTAGGCGTCATTGGTAATATTAATCATAGTTTGAATCGAATTGCTGCCCTAAGTACACCTCATGAAAGTAAAGCAATGCGCACTCTACGCGATAGCTTAATAGCAGATATGAATCAACACCGTGATGATGTCGAGTTTCCTGTCAAACCCCAAAAGATTATCTGGGATCTTCGCACAGCGATGGATTTGAAAGACATTGTTATTTGTGATGTCGGCGCACACAAAATGTGGATGTCTCGTATGTTTCGCTGTGAATACCCTAACACCTGCATTATATCTAATGGCTTTGCCAGTATGGGTATTGCAGTTCCAGGTGCTATCGCTGCTAAGCTAGCCAATCCTGAGCGTAATGTAGTGGCTGTGACCGGTGACGCTGGTTTCTTAATGAATTCACAAGAAATTGAAACAGCAATGCGGCTGAATATCGCTATCGTCATTTTGATTTGGAGTGATGCCAGTTATGGCCTAATCGAATGGAAACAACAAAATCAATTTGGTCGTACCAGCAATGTGAAATTTACTAACCCTAACTTTGTGCAATATGCACAATCATTTGGTGCTGTAGGTGTTAAAATTGAAGCTACAGAACAACTAATGCCTGAATTGGAACAAGCATTAGCACGAGATACTGTCACTATCATTGATTGCCCGGTCGATTACCGTGAAAATCTTAAATTAACAGAAACACTCGGCCAACTCACCTCCACCAATTAAATACAGAGAGCCAACCATTATGAAAGCATACCATCGTCACACCTTATTCGTAATCGCACTTATCATTGGTCTATTTGCCATAAACTGGCTAAATACTGGTTCATCAATTCGCCCTGAACTTTCTTTTACAGATATTGACGGCCAATCTCATTCATTAAGTCAGTATGCTGACAAGCCCATTTTAGTCACTTTTTGGGCAACAGACTGCCCTGGATGCATTCAAGAAATGCCTGATCTTATTGCCTTGTATAATCAATATGAAAAACAAGGCCTCACTATGATTGATGTAGCGATGGCTCACGACTCATTAGATCACATCAAAGCCATGCGCGATGACAGGCAACTACCTTTTATTATCACCTGGGATAAGCATAATGAAATAGCCCAAGCTTTTGATAATGTAAGGGTCACACCGACCCACTTCTTAATCGCTCCAAATGGTGAAATTATCATGCGCAAAATAGGAACTATTAATATCAAGCGCTTACGTGAAAAGCTCGATAATATGGGCCTTACAGCGACCTAAATTTGAACCTACTATTCAGAATATTATATGTATGGTATAAAGTTCGGCTTTGTAGTTTTCGTTGAGTGCGCTTGCATATCAACATCATGTTCAATTAGGAGCGATTTAATATGGCACGAGTATGTCAGGTAACGGGTAAACGCCCAATGGCTGGGAACAATGTTTCTCACGCC
>ENA-OSET01001624-OSET01001624.1-sediment-metagenome-genome-assembly--contig:-NODE-1624-length-23156-cov-11.008363_pt1 | contig 23156 bp, 22 predicted proteins | sample MGYA00237882_ERZ534229 | MGnify/ENA primary metagenome ERZ534229 (study PRJEB26408, sample SAMN06266212) | sediment metagenome | isolation source: Hudson Canyon methane seep mesocosm | place... | reverse complement strand
GCTGCATTCCCACGCTGGAGCGTAGGAACGATGAGTAATGGTTTATTTATTGCGAGGTGCCTAATGCAGGCTAAAGCCTGCGCCCCAACGGAGGACCAAGCCCTTAACTTAAACGCCGTGATGCAGAGCATAAGAACCACAAAATATTCAGTCAATAACAGCCGATTCACCACTAGACCGAGACCTTCCCCCTCCATAGGCTGGCTTTAAACTAAAATCATTCTGCTTTGATGTGGACTTCGAAGTAGAATTACTCTCAGTTGAAGTTGGCTCTGATGTACTCTGACTCTGTTCTGAAGTGAAATTAAAATCAGAAATATCTGGCGCTGATGTAGGATTAACAACAGGCTTATTCTGCTCTAAGGAATACTTCAATAATATAACACCATCTTTACCTTTCAGTGTAAGGGTTGTCACGACGCCACCATTATTGGTTACAGGATCCTGCCCCCCTTTTATTTTTTTATACCCTGGTTCAATTCTAACAGTCTTAGGATATTCACCTGGATTGACCAGCACCATTCCACGTTCAAACAGCCTCCTATATACACCATTATTCCAAACCCTTTCAGCAGGCGGATCTACAGGCAACCCCAAATCAACATCAAACTCATCAAACCAGGGTACAGAACTATATCCCTCAGAATTATCTGTATAACTAAAATAACCGTTATCTAATAAACAGGAAGCCAGTCCATATCGCATTCCCTGATAATCTGTACTTTCTCCCCAAATATTAAAACCGACTAAATGTGGTCCTAAAGTATATTTCATATTGGTCCGGTATCGCTTCATTATCCCATCCCAGCCATACCAGTTCACCATAGACCAGCTTTTACCTATTACCGCTTCCATCAACACCCCATGTAACTGATTTTGATATTCAACTGAAGAAATATCATCAGAATTACCTAGCAATAAAAGATTGGGGTTTAATTTTTTAGCTTCTTCCCACTCAGCAATATTTCCCATTCTATAAGCTCGCGCAACATCGGGATGAGTATTTAGATCATTTCGCCTATCTTGATTCCAATCGGCTAGCTTAACTGGTGACCTGCTTAAAGCATTATCAAAATACCAAATATCAAACTCTGAATTGTTTTCAAAGTATATATTGTAGTCACGCCGAGCCAACCATTGAGGGTAGTACAAACCGTCCCCATCTGGGCTCATGAATTCTGTTATATTGACATCCCACTTATTGTATAGATTTGTCCACTGTACTCGCTCTCCTTCAGCGTTTCTAAGCCACCAATTATTTTCATCTATTTTTCGACCAATATCAGTACTTGCAGATTGTTCATTATCTGATGCAGGTGCTTCACCTAGCATTGTATATTGCCCAACCAACATAGTAGGATTTAATTGCTTTATTGCCGCTACAGTTCTTTGCTCTGCATTTACCCCCTTATAAGTCCCCCAGCCAGGATAAAAACTGATAATCAAAACATCAACTTTAGATAACTCTTTTCTATAAAGTGGATCATCATAAGCTTTGTTACCAATATTTATTCCCATTAGGCGAGGAAATCCATGATTAACTTTTATCTCCTCCTCCGACGCGGCATTTACTAAAATGGGGAATAAAATCAACAATAGAAGTAACGTTTTTTTATTTAATTTCATTTCTTTCACCTATGAATGTTCTTACATTTTATTGTATGGTATTGACTGTTCAAAAAAATGCATTAAGGTAAATACAGTCATATTTAATTTGACAAACGAGTGGTGCAACAATTTTGGTTTGATGGATAGAAAACCTGTCATTCTTAAAAAAAATTTGAAGAAAAGAGTGGTTTGTTTCCTCCTCGCCCAACCCTCCCCATCAAGGGAGGGCTTTAACACAAAGAGCTTTCAGAGCTCTTTAACCCTCTCCTGCTGGAGAGGGTTGGGTGAGGAGATATTAAAATAAACGCTTTTTCCTTATTCTCTTAAGTCGCTTATCCATCAAACCAATATTGACAGAGTATTAGTCAGATCAATCAATCTCAAATAACACTATTTGATAGTCCCCACGCAAAGCATCACTGCAGAAACTATAGGCTGGGTTAGCGACAGCGTAAGCCAACAAGTCTTTAAAAAATAGTGGATAACGCTAGCGCTTATCCGCCCTACAAAAAAAAATCATCTTAACTTAATAGCATTGACGCAAAGCATCTAAGGACCACCCAACCTTAACTAGAAAAAGACTACAATATCAATGAGTTATTTTCTCACATAAAGACAAACAGTATAATTAACACTAACACCTAACTCCTAGATATTTCGCACTCACCCTGAATTTCACTCCATGTTAAGCATTTGGAGGAGTACCTCTCCCCTCGATTAATTATAAATAATGATCATGATTTAAGTCGCACCGAAGGCAATGACACATCTACACACAAAAGCCTTCTTTTTTACATGAGCAAAAATATTTGTACCTACTCAAAGCAATTTAAAACGGTAGTCATACTCCAACAATGTTGTATTGACGAGACTTGCTCTTAAACCCACTCCTGCTGGAGAGGGTTTAAGAGTCGTATCCATCATTTTATGCTGAGTAATTACAAATATTTTTCAGTAAATCCTCTTTTTAAGGTAACTAAAGCTCACGGTTAATCATAGACTTTTTTGAAAAAACTTCAATCATCCCACCAGCCAATTAATGAGCTTAAGTAGGTCGGGTAGCTTATTGAGTGTAGCGAGATAACAGCTTAATTTTTCACCCCTTAACTTAAGAAATTTGTTCATTGGGGCGCAATGCTTTAGAGGCGGTGAAAGCACTCTCTTTTCTCCCCTCTTTTTTTAGAAAAAAAAAGAGGGGAGGGGGGAGGATACTGCCGCTTACTTAAGGGGGTCTAATTATTAAACAATAGGTCAATGACGTAGTTTGGGGAAAGTGCTCTTGCGTGCCCAACAATTAACCGCAATGATAATGCTAATGCAATGGCCTATCCAGGCTGTATGATCTGGTTGGTGGTAGTTGTTAATCCAGCAGTTTTGATTTGTTGACCACGTCACTATTCGTTCCTTTCCCAACAATATAGCCGCTTTAAGCACGCCCATTAATATATTCAATAATAAACTGAGCGCACTCTTCAATACTTAGGACATCTGTTTGCACTCGAAGCTCAGGATTTACTGGTGCCTCATAAGGAGAACCTATGCCTGTAAAATGAGGGATATCTCCTGCTCGTGCTTTTTTATAAAGCCCTTTCGGATCACGCGCTTCACACACTTCAATAGGGGTGTCAATAAATACCTCAATAAACTCATCCTTGTCCACAAGAGAACGAACCAAATCACGGTCTTTTTGAAATGGCGAAATAAAAGCCGTAATAACAATTAAACCCGCATCAATAAAAAGCTTCGACACCTCACCAATTCGTCTAATATTTTCCACCCTGGCATTATCATCAAAGCCCAAATCCTTATTTAAGCCATGTCTTACATTATCCCCATCTAACAAGTAAGTCATTTTACCTTGCTCAAATAAAATATTTTCCACTGCATTAGCAATAGTACTTTTGCCACTCGCACTATAGCCAGTAAACCATAAAATACACGGTTTTTGGATATGCTTAGATAAGCGTTTTTCTTTAGTAACCAGATGGTCGTGCTGAACAATATTTTTTGTCATAATTTTTTATTTTTTAAGTACTTATATCTTCCTGCTTTATCCAAATAAAACACAGGGCTACTACTACTTCTAACTATAAAATTTAATCTTTTCCCTGATTACCCATGAGCTTCCGCCACCTTAGATAACTTGTAATAAATCAACCACCCTCATCCTTTTCACGCAGAGCGTAGGAACTACTTGATAGTTTATTTATTGCGCGATTCCTTAGTATAAAATACAAGCGAAGTAACTGTAACCCTTAGTTTTACAATTCGTCCCTGCCTAGGACATGCGGAAATAACAAGGCCTGTAGATTATTTTTTTAAAGTAGCGAAAGCTCATGGGTAACCAGGATCTTTTTTAAGTTTCTCAACAACATAAGCTAGCAATAGTTTATATGCAAAAAGGGGTAAAGCTGTTTGCCTTAATAACCTCTTAGGTTGTGACAAAAGACGATATAACCATTCACAATGTATTTTTATAAAAAACTGGGGCGCTCTTTTTACCGTTCCTGCAATCACATCAAAAGTACCACCAACCCCCTGACAAACCCTTATATTTTCAAGTTTAGCAGCATTTTCATCCATCCATAACTCTTGCTGAGGACTTCCCAAAGCCACAAATAAAATATTAGCTTGAGATTGGTTAATTCGATCGACTAATTCAGCCATCTGTTCTTTAGCCAAATACCCATGTTGATAACCTACGATCTGTATACCAGGATATCGACAATTCAACTCTTCCACTGTTCTTTCAATCGTCTGCGGGCTTGCTCCATATAAAAACAATTTGTAAGCGCGTTGAGCAGCTCGCTCACAAATCGCAGGCATCAACTCTGAACCTGGCACCCGTTCAATTTCTACATGATTCAATAATCTGCCAGCAACAACTACACCAATGCCGTCAGGAATAACCAAACTTGCATTATTAAGCCAAGATAATAATCTGGAATCTTGCTGAGACTTAATAACCTTTTCTGGGTTCAAGGCAATAATTGTATTGAAACTTTGCCCTTGAAGCATTACCTCGACTTGTTCCAGAGCAGCAGCCATATCAACACAATCTAAAGGCGCACCTAATACATCAATTCTTTTAACCATCCTATATCCCTAGCAATAACTCACATAGACAATGTCTTATAAATACTTTCAAGCTTTGGCATAACTGCTGCGGCAGAAAACTTTCTCTTTATGGTCAACATTCCTTGCTGACCCATTCTTTCCGCTAACACCACATCAGTTAACACTGTCTCCATCGCTACCCTCAAAGCCCTTTGATCACCAGCTTCATAAAGTATACCTTGTACACCACTTTCAATTTGATCAGGAATCCCTCCCACAGTTGTAGCGACTACAGGGCAACCACTTTGCATAGCCTCCAGCACCCCCATGGGTACGCCTTCAACAAAAGAAGGCAAAACAAATACCTGGGCAGAATACAATTCTTTAAGCTTATCATCCCCCGTTACCCAGCCTAGCAGTTCAACATGATCTTTCATCCCCAGGGAAGCAATTTTTTTATTCACGCTATCTGAATCGCCCTCACCACATAAAATCAGTTTTATCTCAGGTATTTTAACAAGCAAATCAGGTAAGACCTCTAATAAATCATAAATCCCTTTTTCTTCTGTAAACCGCCCAAGAAATAACACTCGCCCCTTTTCCCTTGCCTTAACTTTATTACTATTCACATCCTGTTGAATAAAATTTGCTAACACCTCAACCTTATTATGGTGGCTAACAGACAAGGCCCAGCGAGATGTCTCATTGGTTAAAACGATAACTTTTGTAGCATGCTTTAAAAAGAAATTGATCAGTTTACGCTGAAAATCATTGCAATCATTTTCATAAAAAGCAATAAAGCCACCGCTATGAATATGAATAATATAAGGGCGACTGAAAAGATGGCATAAGAGCATAAAAACTGATTTACGCCAAAAGCTATTCCAGCGTGCTACATGAGCATGTAAAAATGCGACCTGCCCCGTTAGCAACAAGTAAACAAAATTCAAACCTGTTGATAAAGCGACCCATAATTTTGTAAATTTCCCACCCTCAACATGGGTTGATAAATACTCTATTGAGAACTTATCAAACAAGCCTGCTTCCATGTAATTAAGCACGACCGAGGCAATTCCTCCTTTTGAGTTAACAGATGGACCAATCATTACAATTTTTTTATTTCTCATCTGCCACTATTTTGCCATAAGCTTCTGTTTTAATCGTTCGCAATTTTCGCGCTGGATTACCCGCGACTAATGAATTAGACTCAACATCTTTTGTTACTACAGAACCTGCACCAACCACCACATGATCTCCAATCGTAACTCCAGGTAAAACTATTGCATTTGCACCAATCAAACAATAATCACCTATATTTGTCTTTGCTCTATAACTACGACTAAAATCGTGCGAAAGGATAAGTGCACCTTTTGCTACTAGAGTATATTTTCCAATAATAATTCCATCAGGAAACGTTTTATCAAGGTTAGAAGAAAATGAAATCCGAGCCGTATGAGCAATATGAAAACCCCAAATAGCATTCAGGATAACAACTCTAAAATGCAATAAAAACAACCTGATGTGCTCTCTTATATACCTCATATTTTATTATTCCTAATAACATCTATAAGTAATTCATTAGTTTTTAAAACCATCTCCTGATAAGTAAATTGCTCTACCACAAACTGCCGAGCATCCTGACCCATTTGTTTTAATTGCTGCGGATTATTAAGTGCTATTAGTAATCCATCCTCAAGTGCCTGTTTGTCATTTGCAGGCACAAGAAAACCTGTCTTACCATTAATCACCGCTTCTCGTGTCCCCCCCACATCTGTTGCAAGTAAAGGTACTTCCATAGCCATGGACTCAAGCATGGCTATGGAAAAGGTTTCTACTGCTGTAGAGGCAATAACGGCCAAATCAGATAATGCCAATACCGGCCTTACATCTGGAACTGCACCCAAGAAACGTACATTAGCCAAAAGTCCTTTTGCTTCAGCTGTCTCTTCAACTAGTGGTCTCAATACTCCATCACCCGCAAAAATAAGCATTACCTTTTGCTGTTTCTTAACTAGCTGTTCAAATGCATCCAATAAAATCAAATGTCCTTTTTCTGGACGAAATCCCGCTATATGACAAATAATTTGCACATCATCAGAAATCATTAACTCACTCCTGAGCTGATTCGCAGCCCCCTTAATCTCTGATGGTGAGAAATGTTCTATATCAACACCATTAAAAACAACGTCGGTCAAGTGGTTAAGAAAAGGAAATTTTCTTTGCCAATACTGCCTCTGTGTTTCACAAACACAAATGACTTTTTTACAACTACGCATCATCCACTGATATACAAACCAATCAAATAAATCAGCTTTCAGATTACGATTAATGGTGGTGTGCAAAGCGACAATTAACGGTGGTTTTTGTTTTGATTGATTAACAGCCATCCAGCCCATAAACAAAGCGATCTGTAAGGAACAATGCACCAACTCAACTTGCAACTCGTCAATTAGAGCCGCTATTTTTTTTATTGCCTTAAAATCAAAAAAACTGGTCCTTTGTATATGATGAAAAACAACTGCCTCCTGATCTAAATTTTCTAATAAAGAAACATCTTTATCAAAACACAATAAATGCTTCTCAATTTTGTGAGAATCAAGACCATTCACCAGACCAACTACTTGCATTTCCGCCCCCCCTCGACCTAATGAAGGAAGAATAAAAAGGATACGCTGCTTAACATCCTTACTATCAATCACTTACCTTGTCCTCTCTAATAACTGGGTCGTTGTATTCAGCATATTTTTTTTAATTTCCTGAGTATCCATGGAGATCCATATTGGTTCAAAACGCCTCCCCCATTGTTACCGTCAGGTGAACCTTGCTGGTTAATTTAACAGTTCAGTTCGAACCAAAATAATGCCATCTTTTGCTTTTAACGTTAACTCACCTGATACTCTCATACCATTATTGACTTTTGAATCCTGTTGACCTAAAAACCTGCGAAAGCCAGACTCAATATTCACCGTTTTAGCAGAGTTACTTGGGTTCAATAGCACCATACCTTTTTGAAAGTCTCGCCTATAAATACCGTTTCTCCATTTCGATAATTTAGGGGGGGTAAGTGGTATCCCTAAATCCACATCATATTCATCAAACCAAGGGACGGATTTATACCCTTTATCTTTATCTGTAAATGAAAAATATCCCTCATTCAACAGGCAAGATACCAAACCATATCGCATCAATTGATAATCTGTCGGATCCCCCCAAACATTAAAGCCAACAATTTTAGGTAATGCTAAATTTTCAAAAAAACTAAAGTATCTTTGCATAACGGCAAACCAACCTTTTTTTTTCTCTAATGACCATGTTCTCCCAATTAGAGCTTCTAACAAGGCACCATTTAATTGCCCTTTATAATCCGCTGACGATAAATCATCACTGTTTCCTATCAATAAGGTTTTTGGTTGTAATTTTAAGATTGCCTTCCAATAATTAACATTTCCTTGGCGATAAGCTTTTGCAATTGATTTTTCTATGGCAAAGTCTGGAATTCCATTTTGATTCCAATCAGCAACCTTTACAGGCGAAACACTAAGAGAATTGTCCAAAAACCAAAAATCAAACTCAGGAACTTTCTGAAAAAAAACTTTATAATTTCGCAATGCAAGCCACTCAGGATACCTTAATCCATTTTTATCAGCATGCGTCCATTCAGTGCTATTGATATCAAAAGCTCCATATTTTGATGTCCATTGAACTTTATTACCGATAGCATCTAAAAGCCACCAATTTTCTTTATCTACCTTTTTAGCTAAATCAATTTTTGTTTTATCTTTATATTGAATAGATTGTGTTTCATTCAATATAGTGTACTGACCTATGATGATATTAGGGTTTAATGATTTTATTTTTTTTACAACATTTAACATTCCTTTGCGACCGTACCTGTATTCTTTCCACTTTGGCCAAAAACCCATAATAAGAACATCTGTTTTACTCATCATTTCCTGATAAGATGCGTCATCATAAAAGGCTGGCGCTCCAATATTAACCCCCATAACCCTAGGATAACTATGAGTTGGGGCAGCCTCTGATGCTACGCTATATAGCCATAAAAATGAAAAAAATAAGTTTATACAAGTATTAGCCAATGAGCATTTAAAAATCATGTTATTACCTTAATAAAAGCTGTTTACATATCTTCTCAACCTTTAAGGCATTTATTTTCCAAGTGTAATTCTCAATTACTTTATTCCTTGCATTTTCACCTAATTTTTCTCGAAACTCTCTATCATTCTCTAATCTCACTAACATAGTCGCTATGCTTTCCGAGTCTTCTCCATCCAATAAAACACCATCAACTCCTGAAGAAATCAATTCTTTAATTTGCCCCAAGGGAGATGCAATAATTGCTTTCCCCATTGACATATATTCAAACATTTTTAACGGAGAACCATGAAATTCGATCGCATCATCTTGCTGCTTGTAATGTAAAGACAACACAACATCCATAAAGGATAAATATTCTGGCACTTGATCATGCGTAATACGCCCGATAAATTTAACCGTATCCTCCAAACCACATTCGATTACTTGCTTTTCATACATAGCTTTTAAATCACCATCACCGACTATTACAAACAAATGATCTCCTAGCTTAATTTTACAAAGCTTTGCAAGCGTAATTATATTCCCTACACCATGCCATTTCTTCATACTCCCAATAAACCCGAGTACAAACATCTCTGGACTAATATTTAACTGAGTCCTGATATCATTAAATTCATTATCAGGTGAAAACTGTTGCTCATCAACGCCATTTACTATTACAGAAACTTTATCCGCTTCACAATATTCTTTTTGCACCAAGAATTTTTTTATAGGCTCAGATACCACGAAGACTTTATCGGCTCTTGCAATTAACAAGTGATCAAACGTTACTCTTAGTTTATGCCCTTTTCCTTTAGTTTCTATTTCATTAATAGCATTTACTTCTAATAAGACAGGGAAAAAATATTTTATCAACCATTGTGCCAAAAAAGTCGAATGATTAGGGGTATGTCTAAAAACAACAACTTCTGGTTTATTTTTATAAGAGGAAAAAAACACCTTACTACAAAATAACAAGTTAACTGATAGCCAAATAATTTTAGCCATCACCTTGCCAAATAAATTAGCTGGTTTTATAAAGGAAGGAAAAGAAAAAACCTCACTACTCACTACACTAATTGTATTAGCATTCTTCTTAAACGAATTAATAAATTCATTAGCGTGAATAATACCGCCATCATTTTTATTTAGAATAAACGCATACAATATTTTCATCTTTATATCCTTATTTATTATTAAATTTAATATATTTATTATTTGATAAAGCTAAAAAACTGATAAACAATACCATCATTTGATAATTATTAATCTCTGTACCAAACTGACTATCAAGTAAATAAGTCAGAGCAGCAGATGAACAAGCATATTTGAATATTATATGAGGGTCTGAATGAGCATGGCGTTTAAATGCTGATAAAATTACGGTAATAATTAATAAACAAAATATTCCCCCTCCAACATAACCTGATTCAATTAAATATTGTAAAATTGAGTTATGAACTTGATTTCCTAAATTTATACCTGGCAATTCATTTTTAACATATTTCAGGTGATCATTCCATGCGCCAAAGAAACTACTAACCCCAGGACCTATACCAAATAGAGGTCTCTTACTTACTACTTTCAAAGCACTAGGAATCTGGTCGATACGTCCTTGTGCAGAAGCCATAGCGGCTCTATCTTCAAATCTGCTAAGTATTTGAGTTTGATTATAATAAATCACCGCAAGCAATATTACTAAGGCAAAAATCCCCATAAATAAAACTCTCCCAAATTTTATTGATTTTGAGCGTATTAGATTAATAATCAGTATGATTGAACACACACCAAAACTAAGCCAAGCTGCTCTTGATAAAGGAATAACTAAAGAAATCGCCCCCATAAAAAAAGCCAAATGATAAAACCAGCCTCTATTTGCTAAAACATAAGGCACTAAAAAAACCATTAACATTGCTATATAACCACCCAATGCATTAGTAGCACCTAATGTACCAGACGCTCTCATATTCCCATTTACAAAGAACTGTCTGGATCGCTCCGAATCTCGCTCACCTAAAACAACCAAACCAATATCACTTTTAAGGATGTATTGCACGCAAACTATTAAGGATTGAATTATTAATACGGTAGCTAAAATAATTACCACTTGCTCAAATAATTTATCGTTATATTTTAAATTTGATAAAACAATATAAAGTGACAGGTACTTAACAGTCCACATTAAGAAAACAATGCTTTTACTAAAATGTACCGAATAAAACAAAACTATTAATTGCCATACGACTAATAATATTAATATAGTAGAGAGCTTATCAAAAGATATTTTTTCTGGTAGCTCCATAAAAGCAAATACTAACATAATTAAAATTAAATCAAATAATAGTATTGGGAAAGTAACTGGAGGGGTCAATTCAAAACTCATAAATGAAACCGAGAACTGACTAAAAAACAACACTAACAAGGTCAGAATATTTTTTTTATTCTTAACGCTTGCAAAAATAAAACCGCCAACGACAAGACTTAAGCCAACTACTTGCCTTGCAATTGAGTCTGACCATTTAGTCATTAAAAAGTAAATAGTAATAGGTGACCCGACAGTTAATACAAAGAAAATAACTCCATTAAGAAGCGGCGTATTTTTATACTTATTTACCATAAAGCTACCTATTTAAAATAGAATTCATTAGTTTTATAGTTTTTGTTTTAAACAAAATAAAACCACAAGAAATATATATCATCACACCAGAAATGGTTAATATTATGATCCTATATATACTTTCAATACCTTGCATATAGACCATTAAATAATTTAAAAACAAAGCCATCAGTGCTACTACCACAACAACCTCTATATCTGCTTTTAAATACTTTTTAACATCTAATTTTATAATCTTCACAGCCAGTGATAAAACCAACAAAAACCGGAGTATCGTAAGCCCTATTAAAGTTAATAAAACACCATCTATTCCCCATAAAACTGAAGATATAGACAAGCCTAGACTATAAAAAACCAAACTGATAATATTAAGTCTTACATTTACTCTCGTGTTATTTATTGAGTTAAAAACTTGAGGTAATGCATAACTCATAACTTGAAAACACCCTGAAATAGCCAGCATTTGTAAATAATACCCACTCTCTTGCCAGCTTTCTCCAAACGCCAAATAAATTAAATCTTCTGCAAGGATAGAAAGCCCAACAAGAGAGGGTAACGCAACAAAAGAAATTAATGCACAAGACCTATATACAATATTTAAAAGCTTATCTGAACTTTGATACTTAGAAAAAACAGGGAACAATACTTTATTCGCAGTTGTTATTATTAGTTGAGTTAACACATTGACAAACTGGATTGCTACAGCATATAACCCCAATATTTCCGCACCAAGTACTCTTCCAATAATAATTGAATCAATTTTACTCACAAATAAGTAGATTATCCTACTAAACGTTATATTTACTCCAAAACTTAAAAATGGCTTAAGTTGATCTAGGCTAAAATGCCAAGCTGGATACCATTTGGTTTGAATAGATAAAACAATTGCTACAATAAATTTATCAAGCATAAACCCATATATCAGACACCAGACACCATATCCTTTTATAGCAAGATAAATACTTCCTATTACTCTGAAAAGTGCACCAATAAATTCTGCTTTTGAAATAAAATTAATTTTATAAGCTCTTGTTAATATTCCTTTTGATAGGATTTGTATTGGGATAATAAAAAAAGTAAGGATAAGTATATGAATCAACTCTACAACGCGGTCATCATTAAATACCCATTTAATTATTGGAGCAGAAAAAAATGTAATTACTATAACAATTAAAGAAAAAAACACTAAAGCCCAAAAGCAAGTTGACAACTCCCCTTCTTTTATTTCTTTGCGTTGAATAATTGATGCCAAAAAACCAAAATCTATTAAACTGTCAATCAACCCCATAACAATAAATGCCATTGAGGCTAATCCAAAATCTTCCTTAGATATAAACCGGACAATTATCAACGTTGCTAAAAAAGAAGAAACCTGACTAAACAATTTAACAAAAACAACACCTCTTGCAGAGCGAAATATATCTTTTGCTGTAATCACACTAATTCCTTCTTATACATTACAATCACCCCCTTTACTTTCCTTAAACCCAGCATACTTTGCTAATTATTTTTATACTTTATTCAAAAACCTTACCTTTGCTCTATATTTACTTAGGAACACTCCTAGGTAGTGGGTTAAATGTGTGTTTATGCATGGATATCCCTGCCAAATCCCACCTTATTTATTAACAATCCAATCACAATATCATGCATTTTCTCTAGCTTAGAAAAGCAGATAGTTCGACGTGTTAATCGCTTGCCCCATGTTCTAAAATTTAAATTTTTCCGTTCAATTTTTTTGAGTGTTTCTCTTGCCTATTTCATGTTGCTCAACATCGATATGACGTTCATAAGCACCCCCAATCATCAGTGTAATAACGACTAACATTGAAAAGTGCAAGTAACGCCTTTAATTCTTTGAAAACAACGTCCTTACGCTTGCCAAAAACATAAGCAAGAACCGTATTGGTTTTATGATCAACAGCATCCATAACCAACGCTGATTACTTTTATTCCTTACAAAAGCCCCCTGTTCGTCCATTTCTGCTTCTACACAGACTTGCTCCAGCCTAACTTCCAATGATTTTCCTTGATCAAAAGTATGGAAAAGAGGATTTGCTTGAACAAGACTGTTTTCTTTACTTTTTAAAGTGCGGGTCACCGTATTTTTATTGATTTTAAGAACCCGTGCAGTGTCTCGAGTGCCCCAACTATTGATAGCCATTTCAACGATTTGTTCCTTGATCCCAAATTCACACGCTTTGTAACAATATTCCAACATAAAGGTGTTGGTTGGACAGTTGCTGGTCTGGCAACGATACCTCTGTACACCTAGCCGACTACTGCCTGATTTCATTAGGTTGTTATTTACACAATTAGGGCAGGTTATTTCTTGATAATATTTCATGAAAGTATGATGCAATAAATTACTTTCTTATTCTATTATTTTTACACCACCCACACATTTAACCCACTACCAGAAAAAGTACAAAGATAAGAGGTTGATTTTATTCTCCTCACCCCTCCAGCAGGGCTTTTAACAGCGACTTCAACTTTTCAACACTTACACCTAACATAGCCAAAAAAAGAGCCCATACAATCTTATTTTAATGACTGATTGACATATATTTGAACTCCACAAGAAAATAGCCTTTTTAAAAAATTACCTTAAAATACGCCTCCAGCAAGTCAAATTAATCTCACAAAATATAAATTGTAATTCTTTCAAAATTGCTGGGCTCACATGCATTTTTTCGTAAATACGCTGGATGTACTTACTATAGTTTGGGATATAATACTTACCGATTGGTTTTTTAAACATAAAAAAGAAAAAAGATAACACAACTTCTTGCTCACTATTTTTACTATCATAGGCTAGAGGTTTTAATCCTATCAATATACGTAGTATATCATCAGGCAATAAAATATTTAGATCATGCTGAAAACTGTCTATAGTCAACTTTGATGAAGAAAAATCAACATCATACGAGTATTCAGCTTTCCCAAGAAAATGAATAGGTAGTTTAATTTCAAAAACAGGCTCTTTAACAACCATACCCTTATAGATTGAATCACCATCTGACCTTAAGAATGGTGGAATAAAGATTTCATCACCAATACAGCTTGAAGATGGTCTATATGCTTTAGGTTGAACTTGTATAGCACCACTAAGTCTTGATTCTTTAATCGATATAAGCTGTGGCTGCCCATCAAGCTCAATCGAACTAAACATTTCACCCACGCGTTTTAGAACATCACTTTCTGAAAAAACCAACAAACTTTGTCCACCAGAATAAGCCAATTTTTCAAACAAATATTCACAGAAAAATTCACCAATACCAAATGTATATATTTGCTGCTCATTCTTTACTGCTAATTCAACAATCTTATCAATACTAAGCCGTTCGCGCTCTCCATCCCAAATATGACCATCAGTAATCAATACAATATCAATATTTTTGTCTGCCTTTGGTTGACACTCCATAACTATCTTTTCCAATGCAGAAAAAATCTCAGAAGCATTTAAATTAGCTTCCATTTTTTCAACCAGTTGACATGCTTGAGCTTTATTACCTCCCAATGCGTATCCCCATCTTATTCTATTACTTTCTATATAGCTTCCAAACTGAGCCAATGAAAAAAAATCTTTTGCATTTAAATCATCAATAATTTTATAAATAATCTGTTTTGCTATCTTTAAAGGCTCCCCTTCCATTGATGAAGAACAATCGAGTAAAATTTGAATAGATCTAGCGTTCATTTTTTAGCTCCTAAAGTTAATTTCCTGAAAACAATACTATCAATTCCATACTGTTTTAATTTTTCACGAAGTAACTTAATCTCTGAGGAAGAATTAAAAGAACCTATTACTACCCTGTTCCAAATTACTTTACCAATTTTATTTTTTTCAATTGTTGATTCAATTTTTAAACTTGCCAACTTATCTTTCATTCTACTTGCTTCAATTTCCTTTCGAAAAGATCCAACTTGCAAATATTTATTTTTTAATTTTTTTGTTTTTGAAACTCTCTCTTCTCTAACTTGTCGATGTGTTTCATGAATTGGCTCAAGCAATTCCGCATTTTCTAAAATATAGTAAAACCTAAACTCAACAGCTTTTCGTTTATGCTCTTCCTTTACCACTATTGTTGATAAATCGTTACCTTTATCGACCTTCATCGCGTCATTATCACTAATAAAAAATAAGACAGCTAAAAAAAAATACCTATTGGAACAGCAATTTTAATTATGCGCTTTAAAACCGCATTTTCCTCAATGTAGGGTGTGTTTTTATAATCATTAAGCATATTTTTTACACTATAAAATCGAGCAGTTTATTAAAAATATTAGTATCATTATTAGTTATCAAATACCACCTAAGCACTTCCTAGAATATTATATATTCTAGGAATGTTTAATATTCTACCTCTACTTGTTTTTTTGTCAATAGCTCGTTAAAATAAATATTCCTGGAATATATCTGAGGCCTTTAATGCCATTAGTAACAAGAGAAAGTGAAATTCATACTTTAGAAAGTCAGCAACATACGGATGACCAAACAGCAAATCTTTATGACAAAGAAACAGTTAAGATAATTAAGGAAAATGTCAGTATTGTCTGGGAACGAGTCAAAAACTCAAAAAACCTGAAACAATCTGGTTTAGCTAATGCTTTGGAGCTCACACAAAGTGCTATCAGTAAACTTTTAAATGTTCCTGATAAGCATCCTTGGACTGAGAGATACTTAGTTGCCTTCTGTATATACACGGGAGCAAATATTAGTGAACTAATTCCAGAAAATGTCCTTCCTTTGTTCACGTCTTATACTGAAGAAAATGAAAAAGGTGTTGATGAGAATTTCCTCGCCGAGTGTATTGAATCTGTTGCGAACTTTTATAAAAAACGAGGTAAGGTCATCAAGGCCAAAAGACTCAGTGAAATCGCAGGTGAGCTATGTGAAAAGCTTCAAAAAACTCGACCGACAAACGAAGACATGGAAAGTGCAATCATTAATATATTAATGGGATAAGGTAAAAAATAACCATCATTTAATTAAAGTTTACCTACTATAAAGTATGACAAAATTATCAACAAGCAATTTAATTTCTCCACCCGAGTTTGAAAACAGCCGACTTGTTTACCAAATCGAAGCATTAAATACTGATATTAAACAACTTAAGGTTTCAGTAAAACATCTTGAGGATATTTACCATGACGCGTTTAACAACGAAAGTATTCTTGAAGACAATCTTAGTGATTTACATAAGGATTATGACCTTTTAGAAAAAAAATCAATACACCAAGAAAATCAGATTACTGATTTAGTTGCCACCCACAAAAAAGCAATAGAACGCATAGCAGACCAAGCCAGACAGGATAATAAAAGGCTTCAAATTCTACTAGCAATACTTTTAATGACTATTGTTACTGTTTTATTTTTATTTCCAATAATTGACACAAGAGAGCTTTACATCTCATTTATTCTACCGAAATTGATGTGGCTATTCTAAACAGAGCACATCAGAGTTCAAATGAGTTCCTATAATCAAATACAAAAAACTGCTCTCAATAATCCGAGAGCGATTTATTCCAACTTTATAAGACTCATAAAGAACAAGCATAGCCCCATAGATTGACGATAGTAACATAGCTTCTATTTTATTGACTTCACTCATTAGAAACCAATAAAACTTGCAGATCACTAAGTTGAGACAGAGTTCAGTTCATCCCTTAGCTCAACTAATAGACGACCCAACATATTAAGCCCAATACCTTCTGCCCCGCAGCCCCAATAGGAGTCAAACATTGCATTTTCTATAATTACACCTTCAGTCTCCAATAATTTTTCCCTTATCTCACTGTGCTGAGAGAATTTGTACCTAATCCCTGCTTTCATGACATCAACTTTAACCATTTCCCAATCACTTCGAATTAACTGAGTATTACGCCTTGCTAATGATTTACAAGCGGCTGGGGAACGAGCTAAACGTATTGCTTCCTGAATCTCTACATTTGAGGTGAACTTTTCACATTGATAAAATGCTTCAACACTGTTAAAAAGTAGCCCATCAACCTCAATTGGATGATTTGAGAAATTGGAGCAGTAGCCATTTTCATTTCCAACACCATAAAAATATACGACATTACCTCTTTCAAGCCACTTAATAACACGAACCAAATGTCTAACAAATATTATCAGTCCTTTTCTAGTTTTAAGTTTGATTATCCTTACCATCCCTACCCTTTTTTTCATAATACCTACCAATCTAATTTTAATTTTAAACGAACTGTCATTGATTTTGGTTGATAAATCGACTGCTTGGGAACAAGCAGTTGTGTGTAATTACCTTCCTCAACAAATTGACACTGCTCTCTAACAAAATTAGTCATGTCAAAAATATTTATAATTCCTTCATTAAAAGTTTTTAGCCAAATAGACCTGAGACCAAGTTGCAATGCACAAAGGTCTAACCTCTTTCCTGATGCTGTATAATCTGGACCCATTTGGTAAATTGCATTTGAAACTTTCAACTCTTTTTTCCAAGATAATTGTTCAGTATACAAAGTGCTATCAAAATGCGAACTAACTGCTTTTGTTAGTAGCGCTTCAAATACATCAACTTTAATTCGAATGGCTAAAATCCTTTCTTGATCATTTTTTCTCGCCCAATCTGAACAGTGCATAAGCCACAAAAATGAAGGCTTCAGCCAGCTATATCTTGAATATTTAAAACCACATCCGCTAATAAACTGTTGCTCTGCTAAAGCTGAATTCGCTATTGAATTCTTGAATGCAGCATAAACAAGGATAGACCCTTGTTTATGCTGCCCCACAATATACCGTCTATTACAGGGTAAAGTTTGGCTTTGTTCCAAATATGAAACCAACTCGACTGGCATAGATCTACCTTCTAACTTTTTTTATTATTTTTAATAACTCTTAAAGTACAATTTTTTGAAACAAAATCACCAATTTATATTTTTTCCTTATTAAAAAAATCAATTTTAACGGAATACTCTCTAAGTTATAAACAATTTGGCTTCTGACACATTGTTCTTATCGGAGAGTTTGTACTTGCAAACGATAGTTCTTATAGACAACCTATTCGCACTCATAAGCAGTTCCTTTTTAACAAAGTTTTCCAGTTCTTTTTTATTTAGAAAATCGAGTTGACACATCTATCTCTATCCTAATTTAAAATAATTTATAAAAATCTGCATAAGTACAATACAATTATTCTTTGGAATTTTTTTTATTCTTAATATGAATAGTATATTGCTACCATATCTCTGTCAATAAGTTTCCTCTCCATTTTCTAGGTAATTCTTATCAAACCCAACTCCTTTTTTAATATATGCCGCTCCACAACCCTGAATCCATTAATATTTTGAAGAGTATTGTTTATGTTCATTGACAATCGTATGCAAAAATAACTTAATTATTTGATGTTGCAAAAAAATAGCACTAGTATTTAGCATCCTTAAAAATTGATTTTGTTTTTTATTAATTGTAAAAAATCATCAAGTGATAAAGATTCGGGGCATTCAGCATAGTTAAAGTGCGCTCCCTGCTCAGTCACTTCACACAAAAAAGCAGAATCAGATTTTTTAACATATTCCAAAGTAAAATAACGCTTAGAATTAAAATGGTTTTTTTGAATAATCATAACGACATAAAAAGCTTCAATATTAAACTGTGGTTTCGGCATTTTTACCGAATAAATCTCAACTCCTTTTTGGTTATCATGATGGTGGGAAATCTTAATCTCAAAAATCGGAGAGAATTCATTTCCATCAAAAGTATGGTACCTCTTGTTTTTTGCCCATAAAGAATTTAATGGTAATAAATTACTATCATCGTTAAGGTCATCAATCAGCAATTTATCGTTTAAAAAAAAAGCTTTAGGAATTGTGCATTGCTGAAACTCTATCAATTTTCTGCTTTCTTTTCTAGAACGTAACCTAATTTTATTCCAATACAAATCATCATAAGAGCGCGGAGGTATTGTTTTTATTTTTTTGTTTATTTTTTTTGTTAACCTCAACCCAAGCCATGCTAATAACTTCAAAGTATAATCTCCTTGTTTACACTAATTGACAATGTTTGTTCTACAATATAAGTTAAATCAGTCGATTGTTATATCTGAATTTTGGCAATATTTTAGTACCCAGCGACACTGTTGTTCCAGTGCTGTTCTTCATCTTGACAATCTTCATCTTGCAAATAAATACTACCTCCATTGTCCTTAAATAATGCGCCATAACCCAATAATAAGCTGGTAATTAACATTAAACTACCACTCAACCTTTATCTAGCAGTCTACTTGTTAACTTGTATTTTTTTTAAGCCAGTTTTCAACAACCTCTCGAGTAGCATAAGAAACAGGCCGATTACATTTCAATAATAATTGATCAATTTTCGGAGTCCATTTTTTGCTGCTATCAAGTATTAAACCTAAAGTCGCCCTTTGTGGTTTTATCACACGATAGACAAAATACTCTCCGTATAAAATCTGCTCTTCATAACTAGCAACACAATTTTTTTGTACCTTTCCTTCATGCACCAGCTCAGCTGTATCGCGTACAGGCTGAATATCAACAGTGCCTTTTATAGGTGGCAAACCAAATGAATTTACAATCCCATAATCTAATTTATCATTGAGCTTTATAATCAAATAATCGTGAAAAGCGGCTATTTCAAAATGGTTGCAACACTGTTTAAGTCTAGTTAATAAGGTTTCCCTAACATCACCAAATCGATTGATCATATAGTAACTATCTTTTATTAAATTTTCAGTATCCACTGTCCAATCTTCATTTGCATATTCATAGATCATTCGGCCCCCGATTAATTCCGGAAATCTGATTAAAATACCACTAAGACCGTAATCCAGATTCTTGTGATGATTGAGCTTATTAATGCTAGGGTGCTCAATTAATGCAAGAATCCTATTTAGGCCTATTCCGATATAGTAAGATTCAAACCTAAGGTTTTTAAGCAGTGTAACAGCAGCCCGCTTATTGGAAACATTGATAGCTTTTAGAATCTCAAGTTGTTTTCCGCTAATCAATTTAAAAACTAATTCTTTAGAGAAATCAAGCTTCTTGGAATAATGTAAGAGCATCCATAGTAGCGTAGGGTTAGATTGAAAAAGGTCGTATGCGGGCCTATAACAACTAATATGCCATAACAGAGTAAAACCAATTTCAGGATATTGCATTAATCGTTCCCGATCTTCTGCTAAAACCAAAGTCGAAAACCAAGCATGATATTCAGGTTTCAATTGGAGGAACTTAATGGAAACGGCCGGTTCATTCAAATACTCACTATACTCAGGCTCCTCGCCTTCAACGAGTAAAACCCAATCGATCCCCTTACTTGAAGCATTGATAACCAAACAACTTGGATAATCAAATAATTCAAGAAAATTAACCGTCAAGCAACGGTCATGGTGGAGCACTTTTGAATTTTCATAACTCTGCTGCATAGTTTTCCCTAAAATTCATTTAACATTCACTGCTTGAAGATTAAAAAGGTATTTAGCTTCTTCACATAGCATAATAACCTCCTTTACAAGTATTCTAGGAATGTTTTATATTCCATATGGTGTATAATCAATGATTCTAAACTTCCTGTCAACATTTTTTAACTTAATTTATTTCAGTACAAAATGTTTGGCTCTTCTACAACCTTATGCATACATAAGTTTCCAATAACTTATCTATTATATATAGACCTACTTTAAAAATTAAAAATGATAACCATGAACAAAAGCCTATTAAAAAAAATCGATGTCAGCGACAGTTTGCTTACAAAAGATTCATTTTTATATTCAGTAGCACTAGAAAAAATTGCCTACACTGAAAAAATAGCGACATTAGACATAAAATTTTCACCTTCTTTCTTATATGGGTTCTTTATTTTTCCTTTTGTCATTGATTTTAATAACCATAAAACAATAAAATCCATCGTTAATAAAGGTTTTTTTCCTTGTGAATTAAGAGATTTCATACTCAGCTTGCCTCATTACAAAGATAGTGATAGCTTTTTTGATTCGGGAAATAGTGGAGTCTTCACTTTATTAGTTGAAGAAATGCTAATGAAGATTGATAGTGAGTATCTTCAAGGGGCAACAGCAGGGTTACTTTTACTAATTGAAAAAAATATTAGGCTTCATCATTTTGATAACGAACCATACATCCATCATGATTTAAAAATTTACTATGCAATAATTGGAATCATTCAACAACCTGATGAATGGTTATCGCAAATTATTTGCCAATATAGTTTAGAGTTTTTTAACTGGGATGAATCACTGAATCTATGTGATTATTACGTAATGCGAGGCAAAATTATAATAACACCAGACCTAGCAAAGAAAATTGACTACAACTTTAAAAGTATACCTATAAAGTTGCTCAGTCCCTCCTTATGCCTAGAAGCAGTATCTAAAACCCCTCATGTTTTTTGTGATATACCTGACGAATATATGACAGAACAAATCATAGAAATCGCTTTGAAAAACGACCCTTTTCTCTTGGAGTTTGCCCCTTTTGATAAATTGACAGAAAAGCTTTGTTTATTGGCAGTAACTCAGAATGGCTTTAGCCTACGTCATATTCCGAAAAGTTTAAAAACTGAAAAAACATGTCGTAGCGCGATATTAAATCGATTAGATGCTATTCAATTTGTACCAAAAGAAATCATCATCTTATTTAAAAGTGATGAGCAGTTCATCGACTATTTAAAAGCTAAACTAGTTGAAGAGAGTGATATTGAACTTTTCGAGAAGACTTTCTGTTCCTAGTAAATTATCATGTCTGTTTTTAGCATCCTTATTAACACACAAGACCATAGAATAGCCATTTACAGTGTCAATTGGAACCTTTTTAAAAACCAAAAGATTTCCTCCTTTTTTAAATAAATCACGAAGACAGGTTAAAAAATGGATAATCAGAAGATGTAGTAATTAAGTAGCTAGCTCTATTCCTAAAATTACCACCCTGATGAACTGAATAATGACATGAATAACACAGTATCACACAGTTACTTAAAAAATTATTACCTCCTTGTTTTATATGCGTCATGTGGTGAGCCTCAGCATTTTCTCCATATTTATGGTTTCTACCGCCAGCTTTCCCTAATTGCTTGATCATCTCACCACAAAGACCACACCTTTTCCCCTGTCTTCGCCACGCTTGCTCTTTGGTACCTGGTAAAAAAAGCTGCTTAGCCACAACTATTCCCCTATATATTAAGAGTTATTTTTGCATTTAGAATGCTTACTAATCTTCAATAAGAAAAGTGGCCTGAATTTCCCTAGGCTCATTGTTTTTTATCCTTTTCTTCAGGAAGTTTAGCCACAACTTCTATCCTTACCCCAATCGTGCATAAATGCTGAAGTTTTCTCTGTAAAACTTGTAAATAATACAATAATATATTTCTATCACTGTCACTTTTTTTTAATTCTAAAACAATTTGCACCACGGGATACAGATCATTTTCATTTTCATTTTCATTTTCATTTTCTAAATAGCCCACCGTATGCCGAATTGAATAATAAGCTCCATCTAACTCCAAATAATCTTTTAAATATTCAGGCAACATTTTGGGCAAATACTTATTCATATCAGCATAAGTCAAGATATAATTTTGGTGAAATAAAATTGACTTATATGAAAACCAATCGACAATAGCTTTATTGTAAACATTGCTCTCATACCTTTCCTGAACCTCAGAAACAATCATTACTTCAAGTTCCTTATTGCTCTGTACCTCTTCGCCTTTAGAAACACTATACGCACCAAGGTCTGTCCCAACCATATAAGTCAGTTTAAA
>ENA-OSET01001623-OSET01001623.1-sediment-metagenome-genome-assembly--contig:-NODE-1623-length-23161-cov-2.779934_pt1 | contig 23161 bp, 20 predicted proteins | sample MGYA00237882_ERZ534229 | MGnify/ENA primary metagenome ERZ534229 (study PRJEB26408, sample SAMN06266212) | sediment metagenome | isolation source: Hudson Canyon methane seep mesocosm | place... | reverse complement strand
GGCGAGAATCAGCGTTTTATCCGAACAATGGGCCTGAAGAGTGGACAACTGGTATTCTAGAAGCGCCAATGTTTTAGGGACTTTCAGCACCACAATATCAAACGGCTGACCAATGTCAGGCACCTGCGTGGACTCGATAAAGCGGGGTCCAGCCTCTACCAAGCCGTTATCTTCATAGTTTGCTTCAACCGCCAAGCGCCCAAGATGAGAGTCGGACCAGCTATTGGGGGAATAGGTATGCAAGGCTACAGACAGCGCCCCAAAGTGATCATTTACCAGAAGGATTTTTGCTCCCTCACGCAACGCATTATGTTCACTTAGCGATTGAAGTAGGTATTCATCGGCGGCATCCCAGGCGCGTAAAGTTTCCCGAGGGCGGCGTGGATAGCGATAAAGCGAAAACTCGCCCTGGGGCGTTAGGAAATGAATGAGCGTATCGTCGGTCACTGATTGCATCGCTTCTCAATGAGGTTTTTCCACTCTTCTATGTCGGTATCTTCCGATTCAAATATAGCTAGCCCTACACGCCACTGTCCGTTTTCAGGCAATGCCCATTTAACCTCAGTGATCAGCTGGAATCGTACATCCGGGTTTTGCAGAACAACACACACGGGATAGATCGAGCCAACTGGCAGCTCTTCATCTAAGAGCATTAACAGACCACTCGCTGAGATATCCACGCTATGGCTCAGCAATATGGAGGGGGACTCAAGCGCCTCCGCCCCGTTTGTTCCTGGCAGATCACAAGCCAGTTGCAAAAACACTGCCTCTTCCGCCAGCAGCCGATATTCCCGTCGCGATTCAACAATTGTGTTCATGAGTAGACCTGAGATCCCTTAAGTTTTTCGTAAACCACGAATGACTTTTGCCAACTGGTCTTCAAAATTCTCACCGGCTCCATGAACGATAACTTGCTGATGCATGAAACGAGATAATAATTCAGATTTTGCGAGTTCTGCGACTTTTTTCCCCAATCGGTCCGTGAAAATAAATTTATCGCTGCCACGGATAATCACCGCTAACTTACAATGGGTACTCTCGCCACCATCACCTAATAATTCGACCCTGGCGCCGACATGTAGGGTGCTTAGGGAATGTTCGGCACGCTGAAGGTCTTCGCTGTCTTCCTGCTCCCTCTGACTCACCGGTTCAGAGGGCAACTCAGAAGAATTTAGTGGACGAGCACCTTTTAAATTTGACCCGTGTTCCTGTTCTGTCACAAGTTCATTGGCACGCGCTTCCTCTTCCTGCTTGACCTGAGCCCGCTGACTATCCTGCTCCGCCTCAAGTAATTCACGTTTTTTATTAATCAGTCGAGTGAACGACAACTCAAATTGATTGTTCGATTTAAGAGGTTTGGCAACGGCTGCAGACAGGCAAAGTAAAAAAGTTTCAACATCCTTTTGCATGACTTTACGGCCATGGGCATTTACAAACAATAGCTGTTTGGTTCCTTCGGGTTTTAACGCAAGTTTACAGCGTAAAACACGCTCATGTTCGTCCGTAAACAAAAACCAATCACCCACATTCAGGCCCTTGGCTTTCTGCGCAGCCGCTTTACTTAAACTCGCGAACTCTGCGTCACTTCCCTGCCCGTTGATAAGTCGTTTCCAGGGTTCTTCGGTATCAAACTCCCCCTTAAGACGAGTAAATAAAGCTGCATTCATACTTTCAATGAATGTGTGATGTACGTCTTCGTGGCAGGTGTCCATCTTGGGACCTTGCTCTATCAATGTCAGTAAACCCTGAATACGCTGAGTGAGTTCTGAGCGCCCAGATTTGCCATCAGATTTAAATATGAAGCCCGCCTCTTCTATCACGAGAGACCAGTACTTCCAGCTATCTTTGTTTGCCTCAATATTTAGCAAGCAGTAATTTAGTTCTGTGCGGCAATCTGATTCAAAAAAGTTGCGGATACCTTCGGGAATCAAACATGCATTCAAATGCTGATTCAAGAGGGTTAACACCCGTGAATGGGCATAGGCTTGTTTGATTGCACCCGACTCAGATTCACAAAGGCGTTTCTCGGCCAGGTCGGCCTTTTTTTCGTCCCTTGCCAAGTATTCATTTAAGGCAATAACTAAATTGGCGGGTTTCGCGAAATGTTCGCGCCACAGCGCCAGCATTCTAGTTGGAAATTCTTGTCCCAGCCGCCCGGGAACCGGGTACCAGGTACTGCTTTTTTTTAAGACTTGGCTTAGAAAAAGTCGAATTGGATTATCAGGGTCACAAAATACGGCGTCATTGTCATTTGCGTAGTTGATTACTTCTGGACGTAGGTCTTTCAAGAGGCCTTGAATGTCCTCGTGTAGGTCACTGTCTTGAATCAAACTATCATAAAACTCGCTCGCAAAGGCCGTTCTACCCTCTGGCCAATGTTGTAAAAACGCTGAGAACTGGTCTGCATCGCCATTTAATATTTCAAAAATATTGACGTTTGTTCCGACCATCAAAGGGTCTGCTCCAGTCACGAGTTTCAATTTCAATTGAATACCCTTTCTAGTTTTGAGAAAGCTCTCAACATCAGCGGCTCCTAACACCGCCCACACATTGAAGCGATGGCCATTTTACCTATAAATAAGTTTAGTCGATAGAGAGATAGTTCAAAGATTCATGGCAAATACGGTTCAGCAGGGGGTAAAAGGCTTGATAATGAACAATATATAACCAAAATGTCGCTAAAGTGGACTCAATGTCACAATATAGCGGTCGGATCGTTGCCTCTTGAATCTGAACGGGATAACGTAGAGGGATGACACAACTTCAGGATAGATTCTCCTCTCTATGGAGGCGCTGCGCTGCGCCGAAAGAGGCCCTTAACACCCAGAACGTCTGGCGTGACATTAGGGACTTTTACGGCGAAAAACACCGTGTCTACCACACCTTACAGCATATTGAATATTGTCTCGCCGCTTTAGATCGGGCCGCCGACGAGGTGGAGCATGTCGATGCTGTTGAGCTTTCCATTTGGTTTCATGACATTATCTTTCGGCCTGGCCAGGCAGATAACGAACTCAAAAGTGCTGAATACTTCTCTCAGGTCGCCAAAGACGTGCTGTCGCCAAGTCTGGTCAGCCATGTCAGAGAGTTAATCATGGCCACCATGCATCACCACCACAAAATTAAGCCACCTATATCGCTGGACAGTCAATTTATGGTCGATATCGACCTAAGTAGTTTTGGATTAGACGAAAAGGATTTTGCGCAGAATACTAGAGACTTAAGACAAGAACAGCCAGAGCAGTCAGATGAAGAATTCAGGCGCTCAACCGAAGCTTTTTTCAGGTCGTTGTTACAGCGGGATAGAATTTTTTATACCCCTTATTTTTTCAATCAACTGGAAAATAAGGCACGGCAGAATATCTTCTCAGCGCTAAATAAACTGGCTCAATAGCCGCACTACAGTCAGTCAAAAATGACAATAGCCCTCTGCGTTCACTGCAAAAACTTCTCTTAAAGGCCAATGGCTCTGTTAATTTGATCGAAGGTAAAACCCCGGTATTGCAAAAAACGCAACTGCTTGCCCTGTAGTTTCATCTTAGTGTCGTGGTCACCCGCACTTTTTACATTGGCAAAACGACGATGTGCAATATCTGCGGCCATCAATTCCCATCGTTCATCATCGCTGATGACAAATGCACTGATAAGATCCTCACTGACACCGCGCTCCCGTAGCTCTTGAATAATGCGAAGTGGACCTTTACCACTATTTGCCCGGTGTTTAACATAAGCTTCAGCAAAGCGGCTGTCGCTCTGATAATTCTGCTGTTCTAGGTCATCCAAAACCGCTGGAATATAGGCACAAGTACTTCCGTCGTTATCGCGAAACCTCTTCAACAGCTTTTGTAGCAGCTCTTCTCGAGAGTGTTCGCGCCGAGCCAATAAGCCCAGCGCGGCATCTCGAATTGCGGCTGTCAGCATCTCAGGCAATTCAGGCTTTCTCCTCAGTAGCCTTACCTTTAGAGTCACCTTTTTTGGCCGGCTCTTTTCCCTTTTCTTCATCTGGGTAGGCATCTCCCAACAACTCGGCCCGCACCCTCGCCTCAATACTAACGGCAAGATCCTGATTCTCAAGCAAGAACTTCACAACATTGTTTTTTCCCTGCCCAATTTTCTCACCCTGATAACTGTACCAGGCACCGGCTTTATCAATGAAACCGAGCTTCACGCCGTAGTCAATCACCTCTCCCAAACGGTTGATACCCTGGCCATAGAGAATTTGGAATTCGGCCTGTTTGAAAGGCGGTGCAACTTTGTTTTTTACCACTTTAACGCGGGTCTCGTTACCCGTCACTTCGTCCCCATCCTTAACCGCGCCTATGCGGCGGATATCCAAACGAACAGAGGCGTAGAATTTTAAAGCATTACCACCGGTCGTGGTTTCTGGATTGCCAAACATCACGCCGATTTTCATTCGAATCTGGTTGATAAATATCGCAAGGCAATTCGCATTTTTGATATTGCCCGTAATTTTACGCAGTGCTTGAGACATCAAACGGGCCTGTAAGCCAACGTGATGATCACCCATGTCGCCTTCAATCTCAGCCTTTGGCGTGAGTGCGGCAACAGAGTCAACCACCAACATATCAATTGCGCCAGAGCGAACCAACATATCAGCCACTTCCAATGCCTGCTCTCCAGTGTCGGGCTGGGAGAGAATCAAATCGTCGACATTCACACCCAACTTTTCGGCATAAATGGGATCTAGCGCATGTTCAGCATCGATAAAGGCACAGGTGCCGCCCTGCTTTTGACACTCTGCTATCGCCTGTAAGGTGAGAGTGGTTTTACCCGAGGATTCTGGGCCGTAGATTTCGACAATACGCCCTTTTGGCAGGCCGCCTATTCCCAGAGCAACATCCAGGCCTATAGAACCCGTTGAGATGGCCGGTATTTGAATGCGCTCTTTATCTCCCATGCGCATAACGGTGCCTTTACCAAACTGGCGTTCGATTTGACTCAGCGCTGCCTGAAGAGCCTTTTCTTTATTTGCGTCCATTTGACACCTCTATTAATAGCAATATTTTTTAGCGGTTTAGCTTAATTAGTATTGTTGTATTTCCAACTGTAGGGAAGCTTACGGCATAAATACTGTATACGCAACCAGTACTATTGATATATACAGTATATTTTTGGAGTGAGCTTGCAAAGCCCCAATATTCAAGGCCTGTAGGCGCTCTGCCCGAAGGGGCTCGACGAGGAATAACTTGAAATGTTATTCCGCTTGCATAGATTGACTGTATTCTCTGAGGATATCACAGAGTACATCGTGGGCACTGCTGAGCTCGTCATATAAGCTATCGAGATCTTCCTGCTGCGCCTTGGCACCTCGCTCAAAGGCTCCCGCCGCCTCAAATAGCTGCAGACCGCTGATATTACCCGCCACACCTTTAATGGCATGTGCCAACTGACAAGCGCCCTCATAATCCCGGGCCTTAACCGCCTGCCCCAACTCCACAACCCTGCCGGGCATGTCCTCCAAAAAAAGGCCGACCAGAAACACCAGGCGCTCTTCTTTGTTTCGCACCCTGGCGAGCGCAGAGGGTTTGTCCCACAATGCTTGAACGTCACTTTCCAATTGCCTAACCTCTTCCATTAGAATCACCTTTCTGTCCCTAAGTATATGCCCATTTACAAGTATTAGAACTCTGAATTTTAGCGACTTATTAGAATCTGGCAACGTTCACGTGGTTTTATACACCGACAATCAAGCCGCCCCCTCTCTACTGACGTCAATTAGCTCTCCCTTTCCCCTGCACTTTGTACCAAAGTGACTCATCACCCAGTGGGGTTTTCTCCGGCAAGCCTGGGTTAACCATGGAAATTACTTGTCGGCGGTGCAACTGTGCTCGCTCAATGACGTCCTTGTGATAGTGCAAAAAGAGCTGGTCAAATTCTCCTGTTTCTTGCAGGATTTTTAAACCTTTGCTTATTAGAGCCTTCAAATCGGGTCGCGAGCGGCTAACAAAATAATAAAATGCAGTGGGATAATGGAGTGCAACATAGGGGTCAACTAACAAACCCAGATCAGGTTTCTGATCCAACTCCCCCCAGATTTCAATAACCGAGCGCGGAAAATAGTCGATCCGCCCCATCGCCAACATTTTAAATAAACCATCGTAAGTACCGCTTTTGAATACCTCAACACCATTCCATTCAAGGATCTCAACGTCTGGCCAATCATGCACCTGTCCTGCGGTATATTGCTGCAGCTCTTGCAGGCTCTGAACGCTTGAAAACCTCGAGCTGTTCTCCACATTCACCAGAGGCAAACGCCAGCCTATTAAACCTTTGAATATTGGAATGCGTATCGGCAACAACATTTCTTCTCTTGCGATCGACGTCATACTCCAGCTGATATCGATGCCGCGATCATTAGCCAGCACTTTGAGAGATTGTCCCTGCTCATAGGGGGCTGTATGTTCCACAAGTTCGTGAGGGTGACCCGCCACATGCAAAGCTCGTGTAAGCAGAGTCAAAGCGTATGGCTGTCGATTTCCGGATGCATAGACCAAGCGGGGAGGCGATGAAGAGGCGGCATTTTCAGCAGAGGCTGAGGAACACGTGAGGCACGGCAGGAAGACCAATAACAACAAAGTGCCCGCCCGAATTGCGGTGATACTTTTGGCCAATGGTTAAACTCCTTGCAAACCCCGGATAGAAAACAGTACAACCTGCTTCTAAGCATAGAGTTCAAATGAACTATTGACCATTCTTTGCCCCACCCTCAGAGACAATCAACCGACTTAACGTGAGAATCGACGAAAAAAACGCCACACCAAGGACATCCCGTCAGACTTATACTCACCCGCTCCGGGTTTACAGCGTGGATGAAGGGACATCGATTCATATTGCTCCTCTGTCACACAGGTAGCCTGAGTGCCTTCAACTCGCTGTTGAGGCCAATTGTGCCCGCCATCAGGATTCAGGCAACTAACAATTTCATCTCCCTCCCGTGTACATCCAGAGTAAGCGGTACACCGCAGTCCAGCTTGTTGGCTTTCTGCGCTTTCCCACAGCTGGGGTGCGGCCTGACAGTGCATGGATTCGGCCCAGACCGCTGCGGTTTCAGACGCACTGGTGTAGACATAACCGTCACTACCGGGAAGACCGTCAAACGGAACCGTGCGGTCTTTACCTGAAAATAAATGCATCATAGGAAGATCAACATCGGGCGCACAGGCAAATCCAGGTGCCAATTGAGCAATAATAGGTGCGACGGCCGCAAAGCGATCCGCGAATTCACACGCCAGCGTCAATGCCATCATGCCACCGTTACTCACACCTAAAAGATAAAACCGCGAAGTATCAACGGCGGCGTCTGCGGCTACCTCATCCAATACTTTACGAAGAAAACCAAGGTCGTCATAACAGGAGGTCCAACCACACTCCCCACAATCATCGCACTCCGGAGGACAAGGGTAGACTGCGTGGCCCGCTAAACAGTGAAGACCCGTATCGGCGCTTGCCCGATTGGCAGCCAGATCATTCCATGAGGTCACCATGTAGGTGGCAGCGTTATCGCTCGACGCCTTAAAATAGGACCCTTGCGGATAAACAACTTGGTATCGATTGTCTTTAGCGTGTCGATTGAGACCGTGATAAGCCTCAAATCCGCTGGCGGTACTGGTATAACCATGCAGGGCAAATACCACGGGAAATCCCTTGGAGCCAGGATCTCCCGGGGGCGTATAAACCAGATATTCGCGTTCCAGGCCCTGGTGTGAAATAACCCGGCGCGCCATAACAGAGTTAGCATTCTCATCCTTGTGCTCAATGGTTTCCACCTGGCTTTCAGGGTTTCCAGCCTCGACAGGCCATGCCACTAAAACACTCAATACAACAATGATTAAACCGATTTGTCTCACGCCGCTTCCCGGTTTGTTATCTGTGATAGTTTTGCTACCCACTTTAAATGTATGTCACACGCTCGTACAACGAATTTAATCAACACTAGCTTGAGCATAGCTCATGCAATAAGGGACAAAAAACACTATGGGTTTCACCGAAGTATCATCTGTATCTGGACACATCAGCAAAGAATTCCTATTATCTACCTCTCAGAAATGGCAGATCATCAACAATTAGGCCCCCCATGAAACACACAATTCAGATAATGATTCCAGAAAAGGACATTCAAGCGCGCGTCAGGGAGCTTGGGCAGGAAATCACGAATCATTATCAAGGCGCAAATGACTTGATAATGATCGGTTTATTGAGAGGCTCTTTTGTCTTCATGGCCGACCTGACCCGGGCAATTAATGTGCCCCACACTGTCGATTTTATGACCGCCTCAAGTTATGGAAGCAACACAGAAAGTTCGCGGGATGTACGAATATTAAAAGATCTGGATGAAAATATTGAAGGTCGGGATGTTCTGATTGTTGAAGATATTGTAGACACCGGGTACACCCTTAAAAAAGTCACTGAGATTCTCAAACTTCGCAAACCAAAATCTGTGAATGTTTGCACCTTATTGGACAAAATCGAACGGCGTGAAGTGGAGGTCAATGTTAAGTGGTGTGGTTTTGATATTCCGGATGAGTTTGTGGTGGGGGTCGGCATTGACTACGCGCAAAATTATCGCCACCTTCCCTACATTGGCAAGGTAGTTCCCGTCTCTGAATAAGCGTGTTCAAACTAACGTCTGAACGTTTGCCTGTATTCTGTAGGGGTATAGTTAGACACCTTCTTGAACGTTCGACGAAACGCAGCGTCATCCGAGAACCCAAATCGATCACTGATCGCACTCACCGGTAGCGAGCTGTATATTAAACTCTCCCCCGCTTGGTGAAGTTTTACCAAGCGCATGAACTGCGCGCAGGAAAGCCCGGTCTCCAGTTTCACTTTTCTCGCCAGTGTGCGCTCAGTTTGATTCAATTGTCTCGCCAAAGCGGTAATGGTCAGCTCTTTTGCCGGGGTATTCTCAACCCAGACATAGACTTGACGCATTAACGGATCTTCGAGAGACATCAAACTAATAAACTGAAAAGGCTGAGAGTTTGTTTCAGGTTTGGGTACCACCATTAAATCGACAATATCCCGCAAAACTTCCTGCCCACAAACACTGGCAATAAGGTCCTGTGCGATTGGTAGATATCCATTAACTCCTGAGGCCGTAGTATTGGCAGGTTCGATAATACAGGTCTGAGAGAATCGCCAGCCCACTGTCCTATAACGTTTTTGCAGATAGTCAGCCATCCACCAGGTCGACGTCGCCAACTGATTGTCGAGCCTTCCGGTTTCAGCCAAGAGGCATACTGACGAACAGTAGGCCCAAACCCGGGTGGCCTCGGGCACCTCTTTGAGAGTGCTGAGAAGCCCTTCATAGGCAGCTAGAGAGGTTTCAACTTGTAACTGCCCCTGGGTCCAAAACCCCGGCAGCAGAATCGCATCAAGGCTTTTGTCCAACAAAGATTCCCGCGGCACTATAGACACCACCGTTTCACGCCCGCCGACAGAGACAGGCACAGGTTCTTGATTCTGGCCCACCCAAATGGTCTCAAATTGCTTTTTACCCGTTCGCTGATTTGCGACCTCAAGCATTTCAGCGAAGGCAAACAAACCCGAGACGACACAACCTGGATAGACACACATGCCAATTTTCACGACCTTTCCTCTTACCATTTAGTCAACGCATTAAACTCCCGTAAAGCCTTTTTGTCCAATAGTGTATGCTTTATGTCACATCTAGCCATTTCGTCACCCAAACCCGATAACTACAATGGCCCCTCACTCTTTAACAATGATGCTGTCCCAGAGGCTGTTATATGAAGATCACCCAACTCCGCAATGCCACCATGGTTATTCACGCAGGCGAGCACACAATACTTGTCGACCCAATGTTTGCGCCTAAGGCCTCTATCCCCTCAATCAAATATTTGACGACCCAGCGGCGGCGAAACCCGTTGGTGGACATGCCTGAAGAAACAGAAGAGATTCTCAGCCAAGTGACTCACTGTCTCATCACCCACTGCCAGAAAGGTCATTTTGATCATCTGGACCGGGCCGGAGTACGCTGGTTAAGAGAAAACAAGATCCCCGTTTTTTGCTCTAGCCACGATGCTGCGTTTTTAAGTAAAAAAGGGCTAGAGGTCCACGTATTAAACCCTGGGCAAAAAAATGTTTTTCTGAACGGAAGCATTGATTTGATTCCCTGCATACACGGCGAGGGGATCATGGGGAAATTCATGGAACACGGTACCGGGTTTGTCATTCAACTGCCCGACGAACCCAGCCTCTACATTACCGGAGACACCCTCTTGTCAAATGACGTTCGCCACTGCATCAGTACTCACCAGCCCGACTACATTGTTTTACCCGCCGGCGGCGCACGTTTTGACATTGGTGGCGACATTATCATGGGACAAGAAGAGGCACTGCAAGCAGCAGAAATTAGCCGGGGACACATTATCGCCAACCACCTCGAAGCGCTAGACCACTGCCCCGTGAGCCGACAATCACTGCGCGATCAGGTTAAACTTCGCAACTGGCAAAAACGTTTCCACATTCCAAACGACGGTGAAACCCTTTCTCTTACAGGCTAAGCTCCGCGCGATTGTGATCAATTTGATGAGTCTTTCGGCGTGCAAGCACACAATTGCAATGCAAACACGCCAAAAGAAAAGGACCAGATACTACGGTCCTGAGGGAAAACTTACCGCTTAACCGGTGTCACCTGATGTGAATCGGCCCACTTCTCCATCGCTCCGTAATAAGGTGCAAAGGTAGGTCGTTCAACATAATTCCCCGCGCCTTTCTCAGCCCGCAGATCCCCATCAAAATACACTAGTTTGCCATTACTTACCGTCGCAATATTCACGCCCTTCACTGTCATGCCTTCAAAAATATTGAAATCAATATTCTGGTGATGGGTGTCTTTAGAAATCGTACGTGATTTTTCCGGATCCCAAACCACCAGGTCGGCATCTGCCCCGACTTGCACACAGCCTTTACGAGGATAAATATTGAAAATCTTTGCTGTATTGCTGGAAGTTACGGCGACAAATTCATTGGGGGTCAAGCGACCGAGGTTAACGCCCTGGTCCCACAGTACGTGCATTCTGTCTTCAATGCCCGCGGTGCCATTCGGAATCTTTGTAAAGTCATCTTTGCCCGCCGCTTTTTGAGGCTCACAAAAACAACAGTGATCGGTAGCGGTTGTTTGCAAATTGCCGGATTGCAGACCACGCCACAAGGCTTCCTGATGGCCTTTTGGTCGGAAGGGAGGGCTCATAACATGTGCTGCAGCGGTGGCAAAATCAGGGTGGCGATAAACCGAGTCGTCCAACATTAAATGTCCGGCAAGCACTTCTCCGTACACTCGCTGACCCGTTTGACGGGCGCGCGTAATAGCACCCAGAGACTCTTCACAAGAGGTGTGAACCAGATACAAGGGCACGTTCAGAACCTGGGCAATTTGAATCGCGCGGTTTGCAGCCTCTCCCTCTACGACCGGCGGGCGAGAAAGCGGATGGCCTTCTGGCCCTGTGATGCCCTGCTCCAGTATCTTGCGTTGTAATTGATAAACCAACTCACCATTTTCTGCGTGTACGGTACAGATCGCACCGAGTTTGCGGGCTTCCTCGAACGAATTCACCAATACTTCGTCGTCGGCCATGATCGCGCCTTTGTAGGCCATAAAATGTTTAAAGCTGTTCACACCGTAGTCGCGGGCCAGTGTTCCCATCGCTTTGCGAACCGTTTCATCCCACCAGGTAATTGCCACGTGAAAGCTGTAGTCAGCCGCTGACTTTTCACTCCACTCTCGCCACTGGTGATAGGCCTCCATAATGTCTTGCTGAGGATTGGGAATCACAAAATCGATGATCATCGTGGTACCACCCGCCAGACCTGCAGCGGTACCGGTATAGAAGTCATCAGAGGCAACGGTGCCCATAAAGGGAAGCTGCATATGAGTATGAGGATCGATGCCTCCCGGCATAACCAAACAGCCACCCGCGTCGACTTTTTCCGTATCGGCCGGCACATCCAGGTCTGTACCCACCGCTACGATTTTGCCATCGCGACACAATACATCGCCGGTAAACGATTGGTCGGCATTAACAATTGTTCCGCCTTGAATTAAAAGATTCATTGTATTTAACCTCACTAATACTAAAAAAATTGATTATTTTTATACGTCTTTTTTGGCCAACAACAGGTACACAACAGCCGCGACCAACAGGCCTACAAACCAGGCATAACCATATATTGAAAGAAAAATTTCAGGCACGCCCTGCACAAAACCAGCCACCTGAAGAAAACCGGGTAAGTTGGGCAAGATTCCAATGATTAGCGCGCTAATACCCGCACGATTCCAGCCGCCGTTGGCGCCATATTGTCCATCGTGGCGAAATAAATCATCGATATTGATATTCATTTTTCTCAACAAAAAATAATCGGCTATCAAAATACCTGCAATCGGGCCTAACAGAGCAGAATATCCAATCAACCAGGTAAAGATGTAGCCGCCAGAGGTTTCAAGTAACTTCCAAGGGAACATCGCAATGCCTATGCCGGCAGTGATATACCCACCCATACGGAATGATATTTTCCCGGGGCTTAAGTTGGAAAAGCCATAGGCTGGCGCGACAACATTTGCCGCTAAATTAGTCGTTAGGGTTGCCACCCCCAGAGCTGCCAGCGCAACAATCACACCCCAACCCCCCATACGGCCAGCCAACTCAACCGGGTCCCAAATCGCCTCTCCGTAGATAGTAACTGTCGCGGAGGTCACCGCCACACTGATAAAGGCAAACAAGGCCATCGGAATAGGCAAGCCGATGAGCTGCCCCATCATTTGGTCTTTTTGGCTTTTGGCAAACCGCGTGAAGTCTGGAATATTCAACGCCATTGTGGCCCAAAAACCCACCATGGCAGTCAGCCCTGCAAAAAAAGTGGGTAAGAACATTCCTTCCTTTTTTCCCCCTTCAATAAATTGTGAGGGGGTGGATAACATTTCGCCAAAACCTCCCGCGTTTACATAGGCCCAAATTAAAAGCACAAAACCGGCCAGCAATAAAAAGGGGGCGGCTAGTGTTTCCAGCCATCGTATAGACTCCGTGCCTTCACGAATAAAGTAGAGGTGCAGGGTCCAAAAACCCAAAAAACACAAAGCCTGGGCCAGATCAATGCCCAAAAAGGGCAAGGGTGTGCCAACAAACCCGCCGTCTGACAATGCATTTAAAATGGTGTAAATCGCCGAACCACCCACCCAGGTGTTAATGCCAAACCAACCACACGCGACCAGCCCACGGGCCAGGGCAGGCACCTTGGCCCCTCGAGTGCCAAAGGAGGAACGCAGCAGTACCGGGAATGGGATGCCGTGTTTAGCGCCCGCATGACCAATTAACATCATGGGAAATACTACAATGAGATTGCCCAGGAAAACCGTCAGTACAGCCTGCCACCAATTCAAGCCCTCGGCGACTAATCCGCCCGCCAGCATATAAGTCGGTACACACACCACCATGGCCACCCACAGTGCGGCAAAGGATTTCCAATCCCATGTGCGCGTGGCTGTAGTTGTTGGCGATAGATCTTCATTCCATAAATCACTCGACATTACCTCGGTTTTGCTACTTGCTGTCACCGTTTGTTCACTCATGATTCACCTATTATTATGTCTGTGTGTATTTTGAGTTTACTCGCCTCGAGTCAGCGGGCCATAGGTACTCGGCCTGCGATCTCGAAAAAACTGCCACTGATTTCTAACGTCCCCAACCATTGCCATGTCCATGTCATAGACCAGCAATTCGTCGCGGTCCCGGCTGGCACACTTTTGTATTTGCCCCCGGGGATTGACAAAATAACTCTGCCCATAAAACTCACCAATGTTCCAGGGCGCCTCGGTACCGACACGATTGATCGCCCCTATCCAACAACCGTTGGCCGCGGCCGCTGCAGGCTGTTCAAGCTTCCATAAATATTCAGACAAACCCGCGACAGTTGCCGAGGGGTTTACAATGTATTCCGCTCCATTCAGCGCAAGCGCTCGCCAACCTTCCGGAAAGTGCCGGTCGTAACAGATATAAACCCCGAGCTTACAATACTGGGTATTAAACACTGGCCAATCTGAGGAGCCGGGTTTGAAGAAGAACTTTTCCCAGAAACCCGCCACCTGAGGGATGTGAGTTTTGCGATATTTGCCTAGATAACTACCGTCCGCGTCAATCACCGCCGCTGTGTTGTAATAAACCCCTGTGACATCATCTTTTTCATAGATGGGCACAACAATGACCATTTTGTACTTTGCAGCATACTGCTGCATTAAGGTCACCGTGGGACCATCGGGGATGGACTCAGCCGACGCATACCATTTGTTATCCTGACTCGGGCAGAAATAGGGCTGGGTAAACACTTCCTGGAAGCTCAATACTTGAACGCCCTGTTTACCGGCCTCATCAATCAGGGGTAAGTGTGCATTGATCATGGCTTGGCAGATCACATCAGGATGCTGATCTGTGGAGGCTTTCAAGCCCATCTGAATAAGACCACCTCGAACTGTCGACATAACCGGCTCCCTATTATTCTCTGGCTCATTGGCGTGCAAGCTTTTTGCCGGGTGTCCTTGTCAGGACTGGCCCAAACACACCGATTACAGCTCACGCTTTCGCCAATGTCTACTGTAAATTCAGGCAGCGCTCTCGCTGTTCGGCTTTCTATATCACTTGCTGCGTGGTTCATCTTGCTAAACCAGGACATCTAATAATCAAACCATCCTAGTCAATCTTGACTAGATGGTCAAGATTAGGATAAAAACATTTCAGCTTGTTTGCAGTATCCTTTTCACCCAATCTGGGTACTTTTTGAACAACGCGACTCTAAAGGCTCTAGCTGTCACTTCAATCAATAGCTTATTTGAGAAAGTTTACAAGACAACTAACGGGCGAAATGACTAAGAAACAGGGATGAAGGGAAAACAGGAGCCAGTGAGACCACTTCGCGGGCGCGGGTCTCATCGACGATTTGACGGGCGGAGGGTTCTATGCGAACCCTTCGGCAAGACTCTCCAGAATCTGATCATAGGCTCTGGAGGAGGAGGAAATGATGTCGGCCAATCCGACAAATCCATGAATCTGCTCACCGAAACAGCTGTAGGCCACCTTCACTCCGTCCTTGGCTAAGGCCTTTGCATAGGCCTCGCCTTCGTCGCGCAGAACGTCAAACCCGGCGGTGGCTACGTAGGTATCGGGCAAACCTTTAAGTTCATCCGCCAGTAATGGTGACACATCACTTCGACCTGCATCCCCATTGGGGCCAATATATTGCTCTCGAAACCATTCCATACCCTTTTTTTCAAGTCGATAGCCCTTGGAAAACTCCAGATAAGAACCGGCATCCATATCTCGCACATTGGTTACAGGATAGATTAATAACTGAAAGTTAATCGCAGGCCCCTGTTCGTCTCTGGCACGCAAGGCGGCGGCCGCCGCCAGGTTTGCGCCGGCACTGTCGCCGCCAATTGCCAGCCGTGACGTATCAACGTTCAATTCTGCAGCGTGCTCGCTGACCCATTGCAAGGCGGTATAAGCATCTTCCAGCCCTGCGGGAAACGGGTGCTCAGGTGCCAGGCGATAATCTACCGACACCACCACACATTGGGCTTGTCTCGCCATTCGTCTGCAACATTCATCGTGGGTATCCAAGTCACAGACCACCCAGCCACCACCGTGGTAAAACACGATAACCGGCAAGGTTTCGTCGGCCTGAGGTCGATACACGCGCAGTGGAATATCGCAACCATCGCCGGCAATAAGCTGATCAGTCACACTGAACAGCTCACTGCTCTGCTCTTTCACCGATAGTTTTCTCATACCTTCACGTGCCTGGTCGGGCGTCATCTCCTGCAAAGGCGGAAGGTTTAAAGAGGCCAGATATTTCAGAGCGCCTGCAATTTTTGGGTCAATGGAATGCCCGGCGGCGTTTGTTTTTGTCATGGTTTACTGCTCTCTTCATTATCGGCCTGGGCACACAATGCTACAGGATACTGTACCTCAACGATCTCGCGTTGTAAGTTCATGTGAAAAAGCACATGTACGTGTTTGGGCAAATTTTGTAATAGTTGAATCGTATGGCGCTGGTAAAACTGAATAAATTGTAAAATCTCTTCTGAGCTCATGAGTGCACAGTCTTCGACAGGAGAAGAGCGTCTGGCGGAGAGTTTTTGCTCCTGTTCCAAACGCCACCCATGGACACATTCAAAAGAAGGCGCCTTCAACATAACGCGCAGGTCAGAGCGATCAAAAAGCTTGGTGTAGTGTTTTGTGATGTTGTCGTTCACATAACGTCGCCAGATGCATTGCTCGTCTTGCGAGGACTCTAGCGCATTGACGGGAGCCAGCAGAGTTTCATCCTCTTCACTCTCCACACCCAGACACCAGCCTTCAAGCAATACCACCTGTATCGGAGTGGCTACGGTCTGCCAACACGCACTGTCAACTCTATCGTCAATGGCTTTATCAAATCGCGGAATGAGGGTGTTGCCACTGCCCGACAGCAACTGATTTAACACCGAGCCCAACAAATCCATATCGTGGGTGCCGGGTACTCCGCGGGTCGCCAGTAAAGGGTGGACCTTTCTGGACAATTCATCGCGCTCAGCTCGGGTTAAATAAAAATCATCAAGAGAGAGAGCCACTGCATTGAGGGAATGATTGTCGCGCATCAACCACTCTAACGCAGCAGCCCAAGTACTTTTACCTGAACCCTGACAACCATTGATTGCCACAAGTATTGGTCGACCAAGACGAGACTGAAGCGCTGCTACCCGCTCCCCCAGGGGGGCCACTCGCTCTTCCAGAGTGGCTAGGTAGCTGTCCGGGAGGTTTTGTTCTTTCAAGAAGCGGGCAGCGCCCTGCGCATTCATCAAATGGGAACTACTCTAATAATCCACAGCTATGCCCACATGCAAAGCACGGGACTCGCCTGGGAAATATCGATCACCTGCAAAACCACTGAAATCTGCTCGCTCTGCATAATCTCTGTCGGTGAGATTGCTTAACCTGGCAGAGACTGTCCAGCGCTCACGCAGCTTTAATCGGGCACGAAGGTTAAGTAGATTGTGTCCATCATACCGATGCAGGTTTTCAGGATCGGTGTAATAGGCACCTTGATTTAACCATTCGAGCTCCGCCCTGCCCTGCTCACTGAAATCCCAGCCTAGCCGAACACTGGCAAAATGGTTGGGTGCCGAGTCGACCCTATTGCCATCAATCTGTACGTCGTTCAAAACTCGCTCATCATCGTAGGTATGCTCAGCATAACTCGCAGACACTCCCAGGTCGACACGATCCGTAAGCGTGTAGGCCAAAGCCAATTCTACACCCACATGATCTGTTGCGCCGTCGGCAACATTGTAAAAATCCGAGTCCCTGAAGATGACATTGTCTTTATTCATCTTGTAAACAATGAGCTCGTAGTTAAGCGCATCACTGTGCCCCCTGAAACCCAGCTCAATACTATCAAGTGATTCGGAATCAAGATCGGCGACCACCTGCTCCCGTTGTAAGCGGTAAAGTTCTGTTGCCTGGGGAGCGCGAAAACCCCGTGAAAGATTCAGATAAACCTGGTGATCTTCATTCAATTGATACAACAACCCTAACTTTGGAGACCAATTGTCAAAGTCATCTTTCCGGTCTGCAGGGCGACTGTATCGACAACCACCAAACCCGCAAGCGACACCTTCATCATCGGTACGTCCCGCCAACATGCGATTGTCGTAATCGTAACGCATGGTTTCATATCGCAAACCTAATTGAAGCGACAAGGCCTCCGATAAACTGGCATTAAATTGAACGTAGGGTGCAGCCATCACCGCATCAACTTGATAGTCGTAATGAAAACCATCGGGAACAGTGCGCTGCAAAAATAGCGAACCCTGTGTTGGACCATCTTGACTCTGTTTTAAAAAACCTTCGCTGTATTCAAGATCAACACCGGCCACCCACTGCATACCTCCGGCGAGTTCCAGGAAATAGGCACTCTGTAAACCCACACTTTTATGACCGTTTTGTTCCAGTGGTGTGCCCGGCAAAAAGTGTTGCAAAAAATCCATATCGACATAGCGCACATAGGGTTGCAGCAATACAGTTTGTCGTTCATCCACTGTGTACTCTATGTGGCTCGCCAAACGAAAAGAGGAGGCATCGCGATACGCTTCAGGGTTGGGATTACTGGTTTGAAGGTCAGCGTTTTTATAAGCATCAGTACCGACTACATAACCCGCGGTTTCCTGGTTCAGGTTTGTGAACCCCAGAGAAGTGATAACATTCAGGGTCTCGGTAGAAAACCCATGTTTCAACAGAATTTTTTGTTGATCGAAACCCGAGTTATCGCGATAGCCGCCGTCGTGACTTAAGATCACATCTGCACGAAGGCTCTGCTCGCCCTTCTGCCCTCCCGCGCTCATTGTCAGTTTAGAGTAATCATGAGGCCCTACGTCCACGCCCATGGAATAGAAGGTTTTTTTGCGAAGCTCTGGTGTAATCACATTAATGACACCGCTCATCGCATTCGAGCCATGAAGCGCCGAACCGGGCCCGCGCATCACTTCAATGCGCTGTGCCACTTCAGTAGGCGCTTCAAACAATTCATTGATATTGCAAAAACCAGCCGCACGTAAAGCGATACCGTCAACGGTTGACAATACACTGCCGCAGGCTCCCGCCCCCGTCAAAACGGGCGAGCGAACCGCAGGCAAATACTCCTGACCATTGCCTCGCGCCAGGTTCGCGCCCGGCACCCGGGCCAAACTTTCCTGCACGTGAACAGGATTGACCAAACGCAGGGTTTCAGCATCGAGCACCGCGGTATTTCCGATTAAATTTTCAAGCGCACGTTCATTTCGCGTAGCGGTAACAACAACAGTTTCCAGCAGAGTAGCAGAGACATTCCATGAGATTGTCGATCCGGCGAGCGGCACCAATAAGGAGGTCAATAAAACAGCTTTTTTCATTAATAACTCTACCTGTTCGGCTTTTTAAAAGAACTTTAGTTGGATATTTAACGCCGGACTCCAAGGAAATCCAACAATCGGGTATGATGCCAGAAATGACGTCTTCGTTACACAGAAATTTACAGGAAAATATCCATGGAATTGATGAAAAACGGACTTTCTGACCAAGCGATTAACCGGATTGCTTTTGCTTTAGAGCAGGTTGTAAATAAATTCAATCGAAAGCAGTTTGTCGAAGAGGCAATGCAAAATATCGAGCAGCTGGAGCTGAAGGAACGAGTGGGCCACTTGATTGAAATTCTTCATCGTCACTTACCGTCAGACTTTGTAAAAAGTGCCGCTTTGTTAGTTAAACTTCCCGCGGTGTGGGATCACGGTGATCCGGATGACCCACTGCGTAGTTTTGCGGCCTGGCCTGTGACAGATTACGTCGGAGTCTACGGTCTGGCACACCCTGAGGTCGCCCTCGATACCCTGAAAGCACTGACAGGTTTATTTTCAGCTGAATTTGCCATTAGACCCTTTTTGCAAGAGCACCCTGAACTTTGCCAGGCCTTACTCCCCTCCTGGGCCAAACATGAAGACGAACATGTACGCCGCCTGGTGTCAGAGGGTACACGACCCAGGCTTCCCTGGGGTGTGCAATTAAAATCCTATGTAAAAGATCCAGCACCCAATCTGCCACTATTAGAAAGCCTGAAAAATGACGACAGCCTTTATGTCAGGCGATCAGTCGCCAACCACCTTAACGATATCGCAAAGGACCACCCGGATCTGGTGATCAAAATCTGCCAGAACTGGTATCCCGACGCCAACAGTGACCTGCGCTGGCTGATCAAACACGCCACTCGAACGCTGGTCAAAAATGGCCATCCAGAGGTTTTTCCTCTTCTGGGTTACTCCGAGAACATTAAGCTGAAGAACCCGACCATAGAACTGCGCAACAACAAGATCACCCTCGGTGAATCACTGGAGTTTGGTGTCGACCTGGAGTCGGATTCCCCTAGCAGTCAAAAAATGGTGGTAGATTTTGCCATCCATTTTGTTAAGGCCAATGGCAGTCAGCAGGCAAAAGTATTCAAACTTAAGTCATTGACTCTAGAGTCACGCCAACGCATACGGGTTGAAAAAAGACACCCCATTAAAGCCATCACAACCAGAAAGTACTATACTGGCACGCACATGCTGGAAATTCTGATCAATGGGATAAGTGTACAGACGTGCCACTTTGAATTAAACGTGCCTCAATAACCGGCACTAGGATGCACCTGATTCAATGATGAATGTATTACATCAACTCAAATGGCTTTGCCTGGCGCTGTGCTTTGCCTGCCCGCAACTCGAGGCGCAAGAAAGCCTGGATCTGCGGCTCGCTTTTGGCGAGAGCAGTGACAATGGCGAACCCCCTTACTATTATCTAGACAAGGATGGAGCGCTCAAAGGTGTGGTGGTTGATATTCTACGAATGGCGCTCTCACCCGCTCGGCTCACCGTCACCCCTGTCTACGGTCCTCGCAAGCGATTGATGGGGCTGTTTCGACAAGACAAGGTCGATATCGATGTGATGAACGCTGCCTGGATCCCTGCTGACTTACCCGTGTTGTTTTCTAATAAAGTCTACACTTTCAACGATATCATCTATGCCAGAGTGGAAGATCTTGCACGCATAGGTAGCTTTGAGGCACTGAAGGGGCACACCGTTTGCACTCAAACCAGTTACATTTATGCCAAAATTCAAATACTGCTGGATGCTGGCTCAATCAATCGAATTGACAGTGAAACACAAGAAAAAATGCTGAAGATGTTGCTGGGAAACCGATGTGACATTCTGGTGGGGTCCGCCGACTCCATGGGCGAGACCATTCATACCCTTGGATTGGGCGATCGAATACAACAAACAACACTTGTGGATCAATCCTGGGACATTCAGTTTATGTTAAATGAAAGGCACGCTGATAAATTACAATCGCTGAACGAATTTATAGGTAGGAAAGATTACCCGGAAATTTTCTCCCAGCTCATGCATAAACACGCTATTGAAAATCGAAGTGCCCATCAAACGAGCGCATACACCGATCGATAAAAATACCGACGCAAGCACACGCCGGTATTTTCACAAGCATTTAAGACAAGGTAGTGAGAGCCTCACCGGCATATTGCTGCACGTCTTCGTGCTGCCCCGCGCGAATCTTATTGGCCCAGGCACCGTCCTGCAGTAAAGCACGGCCAACACCCACCAGATCAAACTCACCTTTTTCGAGCCGCTCAACGAGATCGTCAACCGAACGGGTATCCGAACCCTGCCCGGCAAAAGCGCCAAAGAAATCGCCGTTCAAACCTACAGAACCCACTGTTATCGTCGGTTTACCGAGAATTTTCTTAGTCCAACCTGCCAGATTGAGGTCTGAATCTTCAAACTCAGGCTCCCAGTAGCGCCGTGTTGAACAGTGAAATATATCGACACCCGCATCTGACAGAGGAGCGAGGAACTCTTCCAACAATTGCGGAGTCTCCGCCAGTCTCGCGGTATATTCCTGCTGTTTCCACTGAGAGTAGCGCAGCACAATGGGGAAATCGGGGTCGGTCGCCGCACGAATGGCTTTAATAATCTCAACGGCGAAACGACCACGGTTTGCCATACTGCCGCCCCACTCATCCGTGCGTTGGTTAGTGCCCTGCCAGAAGAACTGGTCGACCAGATAACCGTGAGCTCCATGAATCTCTACACCGTCAAAACCAATGCGTTTTGCATCTGCTGCGGCACTGGCAAACCCTTCAATGATATTTTCAATCTGGGCCACCGTCATTGGCTCAGCAACCTGCTTGCCCGGAGATAGAAGCCCGGATGGGCCAACACTGGGCAGCTCAGAGAACGGTGATTTTTTAGGATTGCGCGCCATCCCTACGTGCCACAACTGAGGCATAATTTTACCACCGGCAGCATGCACTTGCTCGACAGTATTTTTCCAGCCAGCCAGAGGCAATTCACTGTGAATCTGTGGGATTTTTTTACCCATGGTAGCCACGGGATCATTGATGGTTGTGCCCTCAGTAATGATCAAACCCGTGCCGCCTTCTGCCCTGCGACGGTAATAACCCGCCACATCTTCACCAGGAATACCTTCCGGTGAAAATTCCCGTGTCATTGGCGCCATGACTACGCGATTGTCCAGGGTCAGGCCCTTGTTAGAAAAAGGCTTGAATAAAGCGTCTACGTTGCTATTTCCCATTAAATTGTACCTCTGTGATTGTTACTGATAATTGTCATTTTTACGCTCACCGCCCTATCCCATGGGATAGAGTATTTCCTTGGAAACCGCATTAATTTTTTTCAAGGTGGCGTCATCCAAAACAAGCTCGTCTGCCGCCAGTATCTCGTCCATCTGCTCAAGTGTGGTTGCACCCACGATTGTGGACGCCACAAAATCATGCTGCTTGCTCCAGGCGGTGGCCAGGGTGACCGGCGACAAGTCAATCTCCGCAGCAATCGCCTGAAAGCGCTTGGTTGACTCAATGCTTTTTTCATTCACAAATCGTTGAGCCATCAGTTTTTGACGTTTCTCACCCGCTGAGAGGTAGTGGCTGAACCGGGCTTTTTCCGGCAGTTGATTGTCGTTATATTTCCCGCTCAGCACACCGCCGGCCAAGGGCGAATATGGAATCAGACTGACATTTTCCTGCAGACAGGCCTGAGCCAATTCGTCTTCAAAGCGACGATTGTTCAAACTAAAGTTATTTTGAATGGTTTCGTATCGGGCCAGGCCCTCCCTCTCAGAGACACCCAGACTTTTTGTCAGCCCCCAGGTTGTTTCATTGCTGCAGCCAAGAATACGAACTTTGCCGGACTGCACCAGCTCATCCAGTGCGCGCAAGGTATCCTCATAACGCATATCGTGATCGGGCCAATGGGTTTGGTAGAGGTCAATGTAATCCGTTTGTAAACGACGAAGACTACCCTCTACGGCCCGGATAATATGATGGCGATCGAGCCCCGTTTTCCCCGCGCGCTGCACGGCCTTGATCCAGACGTGACTCGGGCCTGCCACTTTGGTTGCGATAATGAGTGAATCCCGGTCTTTGGTTTTCATCCAGCGCCCCACAATTTCTTCGGTGCGTCCGGCATATTTCAAATTGGGTGGCACGGGATACATTTCCGCCGTGTCATAAAAATCGATGCCCGCCTCATAGGCCCGATCGAGAATC
>ENA-OSET01001622-OSET01001622.1-sediment-metagenome-genome-assembly--contig:-NODE-1622-length-23161-cov-149.011307_pt1 | contig 23161 bp, 22 predicted proteins | sample MGYA00237882_ERZ534229 | MGnify/ENA primary metagenome ERZ534229 (study PRJEB26408, sample SAMN06266212) | sediment metagenome | isolation source: Hudson Canyon methane seep mesocosm | place... | reverse complement strand
ACTAACAACTTTTCCCATGTCACATTTTCATTCGCATAAAATCGATAAGTCGCTTGTGTTTCAGTCCAGCCTTGGCAGGCCTGAGGAATGCTTGATTTAGGCGCTTTTACAAAAGTTTCTATCAATTTAACGGCTCTTTTATTAAGGCGTGAATCACCTAAATCTAAAGTATGAAATTCCATTGCTGCCCAAGTCTCAGTCATCGTTACTAAAATAATGAAATTTTACACCCTTATATCAGACTTGTGTGTAAGGAGATGGGTTAACCCTTCACGGTTAAAATCATCAATGACATTAAATAACCGACAACTGCGACCATCTGATAATTGATCGTGCATAAAGTCCATCGACCAACATTCATTCGTTTATGAGGCTTTATCCGTAAGTTCAACTCTAGCTCTCGGTAGATACGATAAACACGTTTATGGTTCCAAGGATATCCTTTAACATTGCGTAAATATAAAAAGCATAGGCCAAAGCCCCAGTTGCGCTGATTTTGAGTTAAGCCTAGTAGCAAGTCGGCTATTTTTTCATTGTCATTGCTTAGCTTCGGCTTATATCGGTAACAGGTTTCACTAATCAAAAAAGTACGACAGACAAGACTTATACTGACATCACGATTGGCCATTACTTCTTTAGCCATCATTTTACGTTCAGACGCTTTTACCACTTTTTTCCCATAGCTTCCTGAATGATTTCCGCTTTTAAACGTTCTTCAGCATACATTTTCTTTAGACGGCGATTTTCTTCTTCAAGTTCTTTCATCTGAGCCATCAATGATGCATCCATGCCACCGTATTTTGAAAGCCATTTATAAAAACTGGAATTGCTCATACCGTGTTCACGACATAGTTCAGGGATGGGTACACCGTTTTCGGCTTGTTTTAAAATAGCTAAAATGTGCTTTTTTCATGAATAGTCTCCTATTGTTAAGAATAAGAGAAAATTCCACTTTTGACTTCAATTATTTTTCGGGGGGATTACCGATGTTGTGGATGTGTATTCACTTAAAGATCGTGAACTTGCCGTTATATTTGACTATGGTGTTAATGGAATAATTAAAATTTGTAAGTCGTTTTGCACTGGTGTTTTTAAACTCCTATTAGATGACAGTGTTATCACTAAAACAAAGATCAAATATGGTACTATTGTTTGGGATAATGAGCTTGATTTAGCGCCAGATACTTTATATAAAGAAATAAAATTGAATCCTGATAAATATTATAAAATAACTTAAACCCAGTCCATATTGAGTTTGGCATAATCCCCCCAAGATAATAACAGCAAAAACAATTGATGATCATACCTTGTTGGTTGAATTCGATAATCAAAAAAAGAAAAAATATGATGTTTCTCCTTTACTAAAAACAAAATGTTTCTTCCCTTAAAGAATGTTGTGTTTTTTAAATTAGTACAAGTAGAGCAGGGTGGTTATGCTGTATCTTGGAGCAGCGAAATTGATATTAGTGAATATGAGTGACAGGACGTCCCTATATTTCACAAACTAGGATGGCGTGCCAGATTACAACGAGAATATCTAGAAATAAACGTTTGGATACCGTGAGTGTTTGTGCAATCGCTACTAAACTAAGGATTTTTTGATTGATTAATTGGCATCTGCAAGTAGGTGACCCCACGTTTATAGGGTGGCTAGTAACTATATTATATTGTTTGGCAGGAGTGCTGGCGGTGAAAGTAGTGTTTAATTCCGCAAAAATTTTTTCTATAGTAACAAGACAAAAGCAGCAACAGTTTTGGTTTTTAATTATACTGCTAACAATTTTTCTTGGGGTTAACAAACAGTTAGATTTACAGAATTTATTAATAGCAATAGGTAGATATTATGCGCATCGCGATGGCTGGTTTGTGTATAGGCGGATAATCCAATTTTCTTGTGTTGTTGCTTTGTTATTTGGGGTAGGATTAATTTTAATATGGTTCGTTATGAATATGAGAATTATTGTTAAAAACAATATCTTAGCCATCCTAGGGGGATGTTGTTTACTAATATTTATAGTTATAAGGGTGGCTTCCTTCTATCATGTGATTTATACAATAAATATAAGTTTTATGGGGGTTAATGTTGTTTTGGTGTTAGAGCTGCTTGGAGCTTTATTGATAGGGGTAAATGCAAGAATACTATTATTAAAGATGTTTTAGAGCTTAACTCGCAAGCGGTAATGGTGATTAAATCAACTGTCCCAGTGGGCTATACTGAAAAAATAAGCGAACAATTTGCAACGGATAATATTATATTTTCTCCTGAATTTTTAAAGGAAGGTCATGCACTGTATGATAATTTGCACCCGTCGCGAATTATTGTAGGTGAGACTTCAGCACGAGCCGAGCAGTTTTCTAATTTACTAGAGCAAGCTGCCATTAAAAAAGATATTGATATTTTATTTACGAATTCAACTGAAGTTGAAGCGCTCGGTTTAAATAGCAAGTAGATTATTCAAGGAGTGAGCTTGGATCCGCGTATTGGCGATCATTATAATAATCCATCATTTGGGTATGGGGGGTATTGTTTACCTAAAGATACAAGGCAGCTAAGGGCTAATTACCAAAGTGTACCTAATAGTTTAATTGGCGCTATTGTAGATGCAAATAGTACGCGTAAGGATTTTATAGCGGATGCAGTATTAAAGCGTAACCCAAAGGTTGTTGGGATTTATCGTTTAGTGATGAAAAGTGGTTCTGATAATTTCCGTTCATCAGCGATACAAGGGGTGATGAAACGTATAAAAGCCAAAGGCATTGAAGTAATTATTTATGAGCCAGTGATGAATGAAGAAACGTTCTTTCATTCTAAAGTAATGTCAGGTTTGGATGAGTTTAAGCAACAGGCGGATGTAATTATTGCAAATCGTTTATCTGAGGAGATTGAGGATGTAAAGACTAAGGTTTATACGCGAGATTTGTTTGACAATTACGGGGATCATCGTAATTCTCCTTACCTGTGAACTGCCTAAAGATTAAAAGATAAGAAAAAAACGATGAAGTCAGAAAATAGATTAAGCTATATGAAGTGGGAGTGTAAATATCATACGCTGAAAATCAGGAAAACGGAGCGCAGTGAAGTGATGATTTTTAGTCCGCAGTAGGCGACAGGGAAATTCGTCAACCCGAAGTGAGCTGTAAGTTCGCTCCGTAGGTGAGTGAATATGGGTGACAGAACTGCCCTATATTTCACGAACTAGGGTGGCGCGCCAGCCCGTCTTTAGCGGGTGGTTGTTTAGTTGCCCCCGAGAACAGTATTAATTTTGCATGGTATTTGTTAATATGATAAACATTCGACTTCTGGTTATCTGTATGAGTAGTGGTGTGAATGGTTTTAAAGTTTCCAATTTATTTAGTATTTAAATAGATGATGCAATTATAAAAATAATTGGACTTGATTAGAAGGTTGCTTAAGTCAGAGGTTTCATTTTAAATGAAACTTGGGTGAATTCAGAATAAGAGGTGCGTAATGAAAAAAATATTAATTTATTTTGGCATTTGTTTGTTAGTTGCATGTGCAACAATATCCAATGATCCAAGTATTAGCTTTATAAACAATGAAACCATATCTAACCCACCAGCATATGGAGGTTTATTATATGGAACTGAAATTGTACATGTATCTGGAGGGAAAACCTTTACATGGGGCTTTGAGTGTGAAAGTGGTGACTGTGCTTATGGGCAATTCGTTGGTGGTGAATACTGGGTTGCTCCGGTTAATGTGGGTGGAGCAGTAACAATACTTTCAGTTACGCCTGAGGGTGAAGATAATGGTCTGGAAATAAATCCTTTGGCAGGGAGTAAGCAAGGTTTACTTTCGTGCCAAATTGGATCCTACGATGCTTCAAAAAACTTGATGACTCGGTTGCCATTTCAAGTTCGTACTAATGCATCATTAATCAAAGCAGATAAAAGAGAAGATAATTGTGGTGCAAAGGCTATAGATGGCTGCTGTATTGATAGCTATGATGTGTTAACAGTGCTGGGATCAATTCCAATAAATGGTGGGGCTGACCAATTTAGACCGGGATTTGCAGGAACAAATAAAAAGCTATATTCGGTTAATGATTTTGATTGGACTCTTTTACCTGAGCATACTGAAGTAAATGAAACGGGCAGGCAATCCAATTTTTTTGATATTGAAAATAGATGGAAAACACCATTTTATGATCATTTGTCCAGTGAAATAGGTGTTTATAGTCGTGCATTTTCACCTCAAGCTGTTTTGCCTAATTTTGGACCTAAGATAGCATCTAGTTATTTGCAAGACATGGTAAGCCTTTTTGGCGCTGAGTCGTTTGAGGAAAAAGAACTTGCAGTGTATTCTTTAGTGCAGCGAGGTATTGATCTTTATTCATCATGGAAAATAGGAGTTACCTGGCCAAATGGAGTAGGAAGAAAGCCTGCTATGGCCTTTATGGCTGCATTGTCTACAGATGTGATCATTAAAAATGATGTTAAAAACATGGCAAGCAACAGTGAAAATAGTACGCAAGAAGATGGGCAAATTAGAGTTGTGTCAAAGAGTTTAGGTGGAAGTGGAATTCCTGTGTGGGGGGATTTATGCTCAGAAAATGTATACTGGAGCCAATTATTTTTTGAACAACAGTACAGTGATGCTTCAGGTGTGAAAGTTGGGAGTGGTGATAATAAAAGAGTTTGTAGGGATCCTTATGGCTGGATTGATGGGCCTGCGGGAGTTCCTGGAGCAGGATATTTTGCTAGTGGGATTTATACAGCTTATTCTTTAGCTCAAAAGTTAATGCCTGAATTAGGTATTGCTAATAATGACCCCGAATTAAGTGCTTTTGTTGATAGAATTCTATCAACGGGAGTGCATACAGCACCTGATAGATGTGCTCCACCTGATGAAAATGAATCTGAGGAATGTAAACCTTATAAAGCAGGTGCTCCAGGCTGTCTTTATTATAGTGTTACATGGGGGCCTGATACTGAGAATAAAGGTCAGTGTATTCAAAATGGAGAGTCAGGGGTAATTCAAAATGGTCGGTTTCCTCATTTACATGAAAAAAAGATTGAAAAGTTTTTTTATGAGCCGTTAATAGTTAGTAAATTAAATGATTTGGCTATTGTTGAATCTCAGAAAGAATCTGTTGAAACAGTAATAAATGTATCTGTTGAAACAGAAATTAGAAGTATACAGGTACCCGTTATAAATACTGTTATTGAACATCTATCTGGGGGGAAATTGTTTCGCTGGGAATTTGATTGTGGTGAAAATGAGTGCATAACTGGTCAATTTGTTAATGGTGAGTACTGGGTAGCACCAGAGAATGATGGGGGCTCAGTTATATTAGTCAATGTTTCACCGGAAGGGGAAGATAATGGGTTGGTTGCAAATCCAGTATATGGCACAAAACAAGGTTTTTTATCTTGTCAAGGGAGTTATAGTGCGAGTCTAAATTTAATGAACCAGCTTCCGTCTAATATCTTGCCGAATACATCATTAATTAAATCTGATAAAAGAGAGGAGCAGTGCGGAACTAAATCAACCTTAGGTTGCTGTATTGATGCATATGATGTGGTGACAGTCCTCGATTTTATTCCAGAAAATAATGGAGCAACTGTTTTTCGACCTGGCTTTGCAGGGAATGATAAAAAATATTATTCAGTAAAGGATTTTGACTGGGTTAAAATTCCAAGTGAATCAAATATATCCAATAGCGACAATAAGAAATCATATGACTCTATTGTAGAAGCATGGAGTACTCCATTTTTTGATCATATGATGGAAATTATTGGGGATGCTGGTAGAGCATATACACCAGCAGCAGTTTTACCTGATTATGGTGCGACACATGCAGCAAATTATTTAGATTCGTTACTTGCTGTCTTTGCCAATGATTCGTTTGATAGAAAATCAAAAGCAATCTATGCATTAACACAAAGAGGTATTGATCTTTATTCTTCATGGAAAAATGGTGTTAAGTGGCCGAATGGCGCTGGACAACAAATGGGTAGAAAGCCACCCATGGCCTTTTTTGCCGCGTTAGTTAATGATCAAAACGTAAGGACTGATGTGATGGCTATGGCTGGAAATAATCGGGCTGATACACAAGAAGATGGACAAATCAGGTTGATTTCTTATGAGCAGGGGGGCGGTAATGTCCCCGTGTGGGGGGATACAGCTGGTTTTTGTGGGCCAAACAATTATTGGACTATGTTATTTAATGAACAAAAATATGATGGTGCTGTAGGTCCAAAAATTAGCACAGGAGATAATAAAAGAACGTGTGGCGACCCGTACGGCTATATAGATGGTCCTGCAGGTGTTCCAGGAACAATGTATATGGAATGCTGTTCAACTGGGGGTTTTAATGCGTTTGTATTAGCACAAAAAATAATGCCAGCTCTAGAATATGCAAACAATGATCCTGTTTTAATAGAATATGTTCGTAGAGTCAAAGAGGAAGGTGTTCGTACTTTTCCTGATGTTTGTGCACCCCCTGATCCTAGGGAGTCAAGAGAGTGCAAACCTTATAAAGCAGGTTCACCAGGGTGTTTGTATTATAAAAAGACATGGGGACCTAACCCTGAATTTATTGGGCAATGCATAATAAATGGAGAAAATCAAAATGGAAGGTTTCCTCATTTGAATGGTAAAATGATTGAAAAAGTATCAAATGAACCATTAATATCAAAAGAACTGTGGTCAATATATAATTGATTTTATGTTTAAAAAATGGAGGAATTAATAAATTTCTCCATTTTTTATTTTGAATTTTAAAAAACTTATTAAGTTAAAAGGTATATTCTTTTAGGATGGTAAGTTTTTTTATTTTTTTTAAAGCTGAATAAAAAACCATTCTATTTTGAAACTAACTACCATTATTCCAACATATAATCGTGCCCATTGTATTGCTAGGGCAATAAATAGCGTGTTAGCTCAAACAAGGAGCAGCGATGAAATTATTGTTGTAGATGATGGCTCTACTGACGATACAGAAAAAATTCTGGCTGGTTTTGGTGATAAGGTCAAAGTAATTACACAAAAAAACTCAGGTGTAAGTGTAGCTAGGAATAGAGGCGTAGAGGCTGCTAACTCAGATTTGGTTGCTTTTTTGGATAGTGATGATGTATGGAGTCCTGATAAACTGAGCACTCAAGTTCCATTGATGGAAGATAAGTTAGTTGTGTTTTCTGCATCAAACTGGTGTGTTGAAAATGAAGCTGTTGAAACAGCTTTTGATATACTGTTTACTGAAAAAAAGCTAGTTCAACTAAAAGAGCCTTTGCATTTCTTAACCAGATTTGAGGGGCACCGGCTCTTGCTTTCTACGTGGGTTGTTCGTCGTGATGTTTTTTTGAAGGTAGGAGGCTTTGATGAAAGAATGTCAATTTCTGAAGATAATCGATTGCTGTTTCGCTTGGCATTTGAAGGCGAGTTTATGCTAACACCTTATGTTGGTACTATTTATTCCTTACAAGAAGATGATTGTAAGTTAACTCAGGTAGCTGATTACAACTATCGAACAAGAGTTGTTTCATTGACAACCGAGTTTCTTAGTGAAACTTATTTGCGAGCATATAATGAACCCAGAGCAATTCAATGTCGTATTAGAAAATTATTCGCTTATTATTTAAAGTCTTCTGCTGTGTTGGCATCTATTGAAGGAAAGGCATGGCTTGCAAGAAGGAGAGCTATTGAATGTTTGGTGTTAGTTCCACGCTTTAAGGATGCTTTTATTTCGATAATAATTTTATTTTCTCCTGCGTTGATTGCTTATCGAGAAAAATTAAACGAACCAAAAATATAATTTTATATGAATAATTCAATAAGAGTTCTTGTCGCTATTGCCAATCATGGTTCGGGTAATCGTGAATATTTAGACAAATTGATTGCGACATACCAGGAAATGCCAATTGATGTATCAATTGTTGTCTTATCAAATATAAAAAAAGATCTTGGAAAAGATGTTGAAGTTCGTGTTGGTGTTCCATCGTCAAACCCTTGGTCACTACCTTTTGCACATCGTTCTCTATTTAGAGAACGAATTGAGGAATATGATCTTTTTATATATTCAGAAGATGATACCTTGGTAAGTTGGACAGCTATCCAGGCTTTTATGAATTCTTTGTCCGTTTTGAAAGATAATGAAATAGCTGGGTTTATACGAACCGAACATGACACTAATGGAAATATATTTTATTCAAGCTGCCATTCTTTTTTTCATTGGGACCCTTCGTCACTACGTAAACGAGGGAAAGAACTTTGGGCAAAATACACAAATGAGCACGCTGCTTGTTTTGCCATTAGTCAAAAACAACTGAAACGTGCAATAAGTTCTGGAGGGTTTACAGAAACACCTCATGAAGGTAGGCATGATATGTTATGTACAGCAGCTACTGATGTTTATACTCAATGTGGATTTGAACGAGTAGTTTGTATTGATCAACTTTCAGCTTTTGTACTTCCTCATTTACCAAATAAATATATTGGGAAAATGGGTTTGCCATCTGAGGAAATGGAATGGCAAATAGAGGTATTAAGAAAAATATATTTAGGTGAAGTTGCTGTGGGCGAGCTTATTGCCACAGAAACTTTGTTGGCGGGAGGGGTTGGTTCAAAATTCTATAGGGAAGAGGAAGATAGCACAATTCAACAGTTACTCGATAAAAAATCAAAAGAAATTTTGGTATGGGGGGCTGGTGATGGAATATTTGAGTCTTCTTTGCAAAAGCTAGGTCATAGAGTTAGCGTTGTACCTCTTAATTCAGTTGTAGGAGATAGCTGTCGGAAAAGAGGACTTAAAGTGATTTCGGAAGATGATGTTAATTCGATAGATATTGAGAATTATTATGATAATATTATATTGGTTGACATTTTTCACCTCGTTGAAAAAGTTGATATTTTATTAGTAAGCCTTTATCGTCAGTTAAAGCAAGATGGTTCTATAATTGTTCGTATTCCTAATCTTGGAAATGCACAGATGCTTAAGCGTCGTTTAACAGATATGCGATTTAAACATTCATGGTCAACTGAGTCTATTGGGTGTACAGTTCTTACTTCCAATATGTTAAAAAACTTATTAATAAATACCAAGTTTAATAATGTTGAAATTATGGGTAGCGATCTAGAAAAAAGGCAGTTGCTAAATAAATTAACACTTGGATTATTTGCTAAGTTTTTGTCACCTTATCTTTATGCTACAGCTATAAAAAAAACATAATAAATAAATGAGTCAAGTAATCTTTGACTAGGCGAGGAGGCTGTATATGATGTTCATAATATTCAGTTTAAACCTTCTATTTCCTCGCTGAAAATCAGGAAAATGGAGAGCACGAAGTGATGATTTTTAGCCCGCACTAGGTGATAGGGTGATTTACCAATCCGAAGTGTAGTGGTCTAATAAAGCAGGACACTTCTAGAGGCTGATTTATAATGCCATTAGAGGTGAATATGAGTAACGAAAACAAACAGACAAAACCTAAGTACACACTTGAATTTAAACAAGATGCGGCCAAATTAGTCATTAAACATGGATACACGCAACAACAAGCTGCGGATCATTTAGGCGTTTCTTTAAGCGCGATTAGACGCTGGGTAAAAGCCGAGAAAGGCCCTGAAGAGAAAGCTATTAAAAATCATTCCAGCTTAAACCTGAGTGCGCATGATGAATTGCTTCAATTACGTAAAGAAAATAAGCAATTGCGTATGGAGCGCGAAATATTAAAAAAGGCCGCAGTCTTCTTTGCGAAAGAAGTCGAATAAGGTACGCATTTATTCGTGAGCAAGAGAAGACGTACCCTGTAAAACTACTATGTCGCGTTATGAGAGTCAGCACTAGTGCCTATTATGCCTGGGTTAACAGCCCTGATAGGCAAGATAGGGCTAAGGCAGAGAATGAACTCAAAGAGAAAATTAAGCAGATTTTTTATGAAAACAAACAAGTGTATGGAACTCGTCGAATATCGGATGCACTCAGTAAACTTGGTATTAAGGCGGGTCGTTATAAAGTAAGGCGATTAATGGCTGAGCTTGGATTAAAAGTACGTTACCCGAAGAAATTTAAAGTCACCACTGACAGTGATCATAATGACGCCATCTCACCCAATAAGCTGGATCGTCAGTTTACGGTTGAAGCTCCGAATAAGGTGTGGACGACAGATATTACGTATGTTTGGGCACTTGAAGGCTGGATTTATGTGGCTATTGTAATTGATTTGTTTTCACGTCAAGTGGTTGGCTGGGCGATTAGCGATCATATGCGTACCTCGCTTTGTGTGGATGCTCTGCAGATGGCTTTTTGGCGCAGAAAACCCAAGCCAGGGCTATTGCATCACTCGGATCGTGGTAGTCAATATGCAAGTAAAGAGTATCGTAACCACATAGATATTATGAATATTGAGCAAAGCATGAGTCGGAAAGGTAATTGCTGGGATAGCAGCCCGACAGAGCGGTTTTTTCGTAGCCTCAAGAGCGAGCAACTCAATTACGAAAAATTCAGAACAAAAGAAGCGGCTAAGTTAAGTGTTATTGATTACTTAGCTTTTTATAACGGTAAGCGGACACACTCTAAATTAGGCTATAAATCGCCCTTAGAGTTTGAGCGTGAGTTCCATAAAAAACAGGTCTAAGAAAGTGTCCTGTTTTACTTGACCATTACATTTTGTCGCGGTAGGCCAGATGGCTGAATAAATGATAAAGAATTATTTAGAGCATCATTTTGAAGCCGACCTAAATGATAATTTCAAAACAGAGTGTGGCAAGCTAAATAACAGGACTGTCCCGCCCGGTATACCGATTTTTAGTCGCTAGGATCTGTCTTTAGCTGGTGGTTGTTTAGTCTTTGTCAGTTTTAAATAGAGTGAATTAAGCAGATGATACATTCTTTTTATTTCATAGCCCCTAATAAACTAAAAGTAATTTTTTTATGAAAAAAAATATAAAAGCTGATTTTAGTAAATTGAAAACATTTACTTTATTGTTGCTATTACCAACTATCATATCCCTTAAGCTAGGCGGTCTAAGGTTAACTCCTCTTAGGGTTATGTTGATATTTAATTTTTTATCTTCATATAGTAATGTGTTTTCAGGCAGATGTAATGGTAAAGATAAAGTGGATATTACGATGATTTTATTTGCATTATGGTGTTTAATTTCATTTGCTGTAAATCATGGAATGCAAATGGCACTAGAAAGTGGAGGAGTCTTGGTTTTAGAAACCGTTGGACCTTATCTTTTAGCAAGAAGCCTGTTAGCTAGCAAGGAGAGTTTTGAGTTTCTTACCTCTTTTTTGCAGAAAGTTATTTTTGGTTTGTTTTTTTTATTGGCTTTTGAATCTATAACATCCATAAATGTAATAAAAGTGTTTATTAATCCATTGTTTGGTTCAACTTATACAGATGGTATTGATAAACGGTTTGGGTTCACAAGATCTCGAGGGGGATTTGATCACCCAATTATTAGTGGTGTGTTTTGTTCTTCCATGATTGGTTTGGCGTGGTTTTCTGCTGAAAAGAAAATAAGAAATACGACTGTGATGGTGCTTGCAACTGTGACTTCATTTTCATCAGGTGCAATTGCTTCGATTATGACTCAGTTGTTAGTAATAGGTTGGGAGAAGTATGTAAGGAATGTGAATAATAGATGGCGGTTGCTTATAATTTTAATCTTAATTAGTTATGGCATAATTGAGCTAATATCCAATAGATCGGGTATTAAGGTTATCATATCTTATTTAACTTTTAGTCCTGCAACAGCTTATTGGCGAACATTAATTTGGGAATTTGGAATTAATAATGCCATAAATAATCCGTTTTTTGGCATAGGATTTAATGATTGGGCTAGGCCTAGTTGGATGCATAGTGGAAGTATGGATAACTTCTTTTTAGTTATTATGGTTAGGCACGGCTTTATTGCGTTTAGTTTTTTTGCTTATAGTATATATTCTATTGCCAGCAGATTACTAAAACTGAATACAAGTGACCCCAGATTAAAAGCAATTAGGCGTGGCTGGTTAGCGGGGTTGGTGGGACTTTGTATTTCTGCATGCACTGTACATTTTTGGAATCAAGCCTATATTTATTTAATGTTTTATTTGGGAGCTGGCTGTGCACTTATGAAATTTATAGAGAATAAACATGCGGTATGAAAAAAAGTTAACAATTATTATAGTTAATTGGAATACTGAAAAATTAATAATAGATTGTTTGAAATCTATTTATGAACATGAGGTATTAAATAATTGGGCAGTTGTTGTAGTCGATAATGCATCTAGTGATAATAGTGTTGATTTAATTAAAAAGAACTTCCCTCAAGTCGTGTTAGTTGAAAATGATACAAATGTTGGTTTCGCGGCGGCAAATAATATTGTATTACAACAAATTAAATCTGAATATTATTTATTATTGAATTCTGATACGTTAATTCTTGATAATGTGATTAATAAATCGATTGAATTTTTGGAGCGTGATACGGCAATTGGAGCAATGGGCTGTCGGGTTTTAAATGAAGATAGAACAACCCAGTTAACTTGTTCAATGTACCCTTCTATTGTAAACCTGCTATTACAACTTTTTGCATTAGATAAAATAACTAGCCCTCATTTTTTTAGCCGATATCAATATAGGAATTGGGAAAGGAAAACAGAGCGAGATGTTAGTGTTATTTCAGGCTGTTATTTAATGGTTAGAGAATCAGTCGTTGATAGTGTTGGTGTATTAGATGAAAATTTCTTTTTTTTTGGTGAAGAAACCGATTGGTGTAAACGCATTAAACAAGCGGGCTGGCGTTTGGTTTTTAGTCCTGTTGGAGAAATTATTCATCTAGGAGGCGGGTCTGTTAAAAAATTAAATTATAAGAGAGACCTCCTTTTATCCAATGCAATTATTAAATTACATAAAAAACATGATGGTTTAGTTAGTGCCTGTTTAGCGTGTACCATTATTGTTTTATTTACGCTTACTCGTGGATTAGGCTGGGCTCTTGTCAGCATACTCACTGGTAAACAAAGTGCAAGAAAAAGGGCGTTACATTTTATTAACTCATTGCCTTTATTGCATACCATTTGGAAAAAAAATCTTAAATTTTAATTATGACTGAACCTAATAAATATAAACTTTTATTAATAGCGCCAGCAATAGACCCCAATGATGTGGGTGAAGCATATGTTGGTTATAAATGGGCAGAATATTTAAATATTGAATTTGATCTGACAGTTTTGACGTTTACAAAAAAAGGGCATGAGAATATTGTAAATAAATTACCGGGTGCAGAAATAATTTCATGGAAAGAAGGTGGGTTTTTTTATAAGTTTGAACGATTTAATAGTATGTTTAAACCATGGTATTTTATTTTCTTTTTCAAAAGTAGAAAATGGATAAAATCAAAAATAAACGAAAATAATCGACAAATTGATTTGGCATTGCAATTGACGCCAATGGCTATGCGTTATCCTTCACCTGTATGCGGACTTGGAATTCCATTTGTTATTGGGCCAGTGGGTGGTGGGTTACTTAATTTGCTTTCCTTTGAAAAAGAATTGAAAAAAGTTCCGTGGTATACAAAATTTAGAAAACTGGATGGTTTTCGAATAAGTTATGACCCTTTACTTAAAGAGTCGTATTTAAATGCCGAAATGATTATTGGAACTGCACCTCATGTCAGGGAATTAATTCATCATAATATCGCTGAAAAAAGAGTGGAAATTATTAATGAAAATGGTGTGGAAAAAATATTTCGAATTAATAGGTCAGCCAAAGGCAAAGTAAAACTTCTGTATGTTGGACGAGTAATAAGAACAAAAGGTGTTCGTGACTTAATAAGGGCCATTGGTTTGTTGAAAGATGATATTAATATTCAAGTTGATATAGTAGGTGACGGGGAGGATTTGCAGGCGTGCAGAGATGAAGCTAAGGCTCTGGAAATATTGGAAATAGTTGTTTTTCATGGGAAATTAAAAAGAGAAAATGTAGATGTTTTTTATGAGCAGGCCGATTTATTTGTATTTCCTAGTTTTAGGGAGCCATCAGGTGGGGTCGTTATCGAAGCTATGAGCTATGGTTTACCTCAAATAGTTGCTAACTATGGTGGACCGGCAAGTATTGTAACGAGTGAAACAGGGTTAAAGGTTAATCCAATAGATGTAGAAAGTTATCCGGTTGAAATAGCAGAAGCAATTAAAAAACTTGTTTTGGATGTTGAGTTAAGACAAAAGATGTCTGTAGCTTGTTATGAACATATAGAGCAACAATATCTGTGGAAGAATAAGTTAAACAGAGTGAGTCGATTATTGAAAGACTTGATAGAAAATAGATGACCTGGATCAGAGTTATTTTGGTATGAATGTGAGAAAAAGAGATATCTTATCTTTAAGTTTATGGGCTTTGCTGGAAAAGTGGGGCAATAAAGTTTTTGGGTTGTTAACATTTGTCGTGTTGGCTCGTTTATTAGATGCTGACAGTTTTGGTGTTATTGCAATAGTTCGTTTGCTTTTAGATTATCTTGAATTATATGTGGCGCAAGGACTTGGATATGCAATCATACAAAAAAAAGAGTTGAGTTCAAAAGATATTGATTCAGCTTTTTGGGTTAATTTGTTGATTTCTATGGTTATTGCAGGTGGTGTCTTTGTTAATTCAACAGAAATTGCAATTATTTTAGGATACCCTGAAATATCTGAATTAATTAGTTGGATGTCAGTTACTTTGGTGATTTCTGGGCTAACAAGGATACAGGTTTCTCTTTTAACTAGAGATATGAGGTTTAAGGAATTAGCTTTGAGGGGGGGGGCTATTAGTGTTGGTGGTGGGTGTGTTGGGTTGATAATGGCCTTTCAGGAGTATGGAGTTTGGAGTTTGGTTGGCCAACAATTAGGCGGTGCCATCATTGGTGTGATTGTTCTTTGGTTTTCATCAAATTGGCGTCCCTCGTTCTGCATTTCATTGAAATCCTTAAAAGAGTTGTATAGTTTTAGTTTTAAAATTATTATTGATCAGCAAGTGTTTTTTGTAAGTCAACGAATTGATGAGGCTTTAATTGCTTGGAGTTTAGGGGCAAATGCTTTGGGGTATTACAGTATTGCAAAAAAATTATTTGTTTTGATTTTAGATCTTTTTCTTTCAGTCGTATCAAAAATAGCATTTACTGTCATGTCAAAACATCAAAAGGATAAGGTGTTGCTGAAAAAAGGATTAATGCAAAGTACCAAAATGATATCTATAGTTTTAATTCCTATTTTTTTAGGGAGTGCTCTTTTAGCACCGGAAGTAATAGAAATTGCTTTTGGGGTTAAATGGTTGAGTGCCACTGATGCTTTTTCGGTATTAATTGTATCCGGTGTATTTTTAATTATCCCAAATTTAACACACTCTTTTTTTAATGCTATAGGAAAACCTGAACTTTCATTGAGGCTTAACTTTTTACGTGCTGTGGTTAGTCTTATTCTTATTTTTTATGGTTCTCAGTGGGGAGTTATTGGGGTAGTTTATGCTATTTTATTACGAAATATTATAGGTGCATTAGCTGACTGTATTTTATTGCAAAGGCATTATTTGATAAGTGGTGTCCAGTATTTCCTTATTATTATCAGGGCATTTTTAGTTTTTTTACCTACAGGTATTGTTGTTTATTGGGTAAGTCTCTTTTTAAGAGGAACGTATGATGTTTATATTGTCACGGCTTGCTCTTCTTCTATTGCTATTATTTTTTATTTGGCTAGTATTTTTCTTCTTCATAAGAAATTGTTTAATGAGATGTTAATGTTTTTAAAAATCAACAAAGCAACAAATTAATTCAGCTTATATGTATCTGTGATGTTCGAGTAAAATAGGATAAATTTTAGGCTAGTTTTCTATGGAATTCATGTTCATGCTTTAGAGTTCTAAAAGCTGTTTTGTTGGTCTATGGATGCATTTATGTTAGATTTTTGGCCCATGTTCTGTTGTATTTTCATGATACCGAAGTGATTGCAGTACTCTTTACTTACGCATTGGTTACGCAGGGCAATCGGGTTTAAATAATACCAATAATTTTTAGTAAATAATCATTATCCCAACCAGCCATCAACCGCCTTGTTTTTACCCCGACCTTGGCCGTGTCCTCTGCCTTTATTAAATTCAAAGCAATATGACGAATAACAGCAAGGTTTGCAGCGCTATGGCCTATGCGTGTTCGGTTGCTATCTTCATCAAAAGCCAAGTCCAAAACCCAATGTAAGTTATTTTCGATCGCCCAGTGAGCGCGAACTACATGCCCTAGCTTTTGAGGGTTATCTGCATTTAAACTACTGATAAAATAACGTGTTTCTTCTGAGATTTTCTCGCCAATTTCTCTTTTTGCAGTGACCGCAATGATACTTTTTAAACCTGTCCAAGTATGGTCAGCCTTTAACCATTCAATATCATCGGAGACACGGACAGATCGCGTTTCTATTCTTCCATGCCCACCATCAATGGTTTGTGCTGCAACTTCAGGCGATAAAGCGGAGGTGAAATAAGTCGTCACATCCTCATGCAATATTCCATGATTTCCTTTCAAGCTTAAAACATAGTCGCCATTTTGTTGAACAATCTGGTCTGCAATTTTCTTTTGGCATCCCATTGCATCAATTGTAATCACTGCTCCCGCGATATCTAAGCGAGAAAGGAGTTTGGGGATAGCCGTAATTTCATTCGATTTATCATCCACCTTAACTTGACCTAAAACTAAACTATTCTGCCGCGACCAAGCACTAACCATATAATACTACGTCGTAAGCATTTACCATCAATTGCAATAATGTCCTCATCAACTAAATGAGCTAAATCAGTCACCCAATTTGAAAAGCATTCACTAAACTGCTCCGTATCAATGGCTGCAAAAACATCACAAAATGTATCGTGCGAGGGGATTCCATTCTCTAAATCAAGCAATTCAGTAAACCAAGCTTCTTTTGCTTTTCCAAATCGTTCAATAGCCACCCAGTTATCAGCCCCACAAATAGTGGCACAGAGTGTGATAAAAAAAATATCTGAGAGCTGATGTCTTTTTCGTCTATCTATTCTAGGGTCTGTAATCGTTGAGAAGTGGTGCATTATCGATGCAATAGGCTGAGATTTCATTTAAAATATAAATGATAGATTTTTACCTCATCTAAATTATCTTTTCAAGCACTTTTAAACCCGATTGCCCTGATTGGTTACGGTAATCCCCTTGAAAACAAATGCAGGGAATGTTACAGCTGTATAGATAAAAATAAAATTCAGAAAAGTGGTTCAAAACTAATGGCCAATTTTGGCTCAGTATAATTGGCCATTAACAGGCGTACTTAGTGCTTCAGTTTTGTCACGTTTAATACCCTTGTTTGGCGCTTAATTCGTAAATTTAATTCAGGTTCACGATATACACGCTTGTGAATCCATTTAAAACCTTTGCTGTTGCGTAAGAACATAAAGCATAAACATAACCAAACCTCAATATTTGTTGGTTGTCGTAAGCCGCCTGTTTGATTGTTGGTTCATTAAAGTTAAGTTTTATTTTGTGTGTGCTATAAAGTGTTAATGGATAATGCAATTTGCTCAAATTGTTTTTGGGCCTTTGTTAAGACACTAGGCATTAGCCTTTGTAATGATGATTTTGTTTTTTCTAATTCTTGCCAGCAGGCTATTAAATTATCGACAGTATCATTTGTACTTAATACTCGAGGATCAACGACTTGATTTCCTTGTCCGCAAGTTTTGAATACTCGGAGTGTTTTTAAACTATAAGCTATAGCAGATGTGGGAACTTGTGTAGATAGTGCGGCGATAGTTGAGTGCATTCTAGTTCCGCAAAACCAACTCATCTGACTGATGATCCATTTTATCTCACACTGGTTAAAGTTTCTTTCAACAATAATTATTCTTTTTGCATCCTTTTGGTTTAGCTTTAAGTCAATCATTGCTGCTGTGCATGCTTTTATGTCAGATTCATAATGGTTGTTATTAACTAAAACATGAGGAATAAGGCAAATATTCGCATCACTATTTTTAAGAGCATATTGGATGAGTCTTTTGATTACTTTTTTATAATCTGCTTTAAAACCATATTGATTTTTAGAGTTTTCAATATCATTATATATTAAACCACTTATATTTATTCCAATAGTAGGTTCTGGGCTATCTAAAAACTTAATAAGATTTTCTGGGATGTTAATTGGCTGGTGACTCTCGAGCAAAAAAGCGACATCTACACCTTCAAAATGTTTTGATTTGTCAAAATCACCGCCAAGGAGGTTTTTTAATTCTTCAAATGAACCATTATCTCTGGCCCATGCGTAGTGAGATTGTTTTATAATTTCAGATGCTTTATATTTACATGCTTTACTATTATATGGCCCATAAGTCTGGGGGAGTAATATTAAAGGGATATTATTTTCTATGGCAATTAGCTTAGGTAATATAATTGCATTAAAACGCCATTCTCCATATAAATCGGTAAAGCTATCGCCCCCGCTAATATCGATAATGGCTTTAGAATTAAGTATATCTATTGCTATTGGATTAAATAGTCCTCCAAATTTGCAACAGGCCCGTATATTGGTTAAATTCTCATTTTGATAAAACCTCCTTCCGTGCTTTGCCCCGTTTAGTTGGGTTGAAATGAGTGCACCAGTTTGGAGTTGTATTTTGGAGTTTCTAATTCCCATTCCATTATCCAAGGCAGTAAATGCAGTATCTTTTAGGTGTTTTTTTAAGTTTGAGATAGTTGCATGGTGTAAAGCTGAGACGCCAAGATTATTTGTGTCGGGTGCTGCACCAGCTAAAATAATTTTATTTTTCATGGATAGTATAAATTAAGTTAAGATGAAGGTATATTGGAAGTATAGCAAAAAATCTTGTAATAAACTTTACTGCAATAACTTTGATTTGAACCTACCTTAAACTATACCTAGAACTAATTTAAAATTATGAGACAAAAAATTAAAACATTGGAGGATGTTGTTAAAAGCAACCTTTGTAATGGTTGTGGTGCTTGTGCCTTTGTAGCCGATAAAGGTATTAGAATGGTTGATGATGAAATAGTGGGGCGCAGACCTTTTTTAGATAATGATAGTGGTGATAAATCACAGCTTGCTAAGCTTCTTCAGTTTTGTCCTGGTTGGAGCGTTAATAGAAGTGATATTATTGAAGAATCTTCTGAATGTATTCCATCTTTACAGAAGCAGTGGGGAAATGTGTTGGAAGTGTGGGAAGTTTATGCAGATAATCAGGAGATAAGAAAGTCTGGCTCCAGCGGAGGGTGTATTACTGCGATTTCTTTATACTGCCTTGAAGTAGGTGGGATGTCGGGGGTTTTGAATACGCACCAAAGTGCATTGGATCCAGTTAAAAATGAATCTTCTATTAGCAGAACTAGAGAGCAGTTGCTGAACGCTACAGGTTCTAGGTACTCACCTTCGAGTCCATGTGAGAAATTAAATGAAATTGAGGGGTTAGACGGAGCAGGGGTTTTTATTGGAAAGCCTTGTGATGCAGTTGCGGTCCATAAAATCCGAAAGGATAGGGAGAAACTTAATCAAAAATTGGGAGTTGTTATTTCTTTTTTTTGTGCAGGAACGCCTTCTACGTTTGGTGTGAATCAATTAATTGATAAAGTTGTGGGTGGAGATAGTTGTAAAGTGGATAATATACGTTTTCGTGGTAATGGATGGCCTGGAATGTGGGTGTTAGGCTACTGGGTTGGTGAAAGAATTAATAAAAAAGTATTAACTTATCAGGAGTCTTGGGGTTTTCTTCAAAAATATCGCCAATGGCGGTGCTATATTTGTCCTGATCATACTGGTGAATTTTCTGATATATCGGTAGGAGATCCTTGGTATAGAGGTAATGGCGGTGATGATTTGGGGAAGTCATTGGTTGTTGTTAGAACGGAGTTAGGGAGAAAAATACTTCATGAAGCTGCAGATGCGGGTTATATAGTTTTAGGTAAATCGGATCCCAGTATGCTGCCTAAATCTCAGCCAAATTTAATTACTGCCAAAGCTGTCTTATGGGGGAGGATTTTTGCTTTAAAGCTCGTTGGAATAGGAGTTCCTGATTATAGAGGGTTTGAATTGCTGAGTTTTTGGATTAAAGATTTAACAATAAAACAAAAAGTTAATTCGATATTAGGGACGATTAGGCGAGTGTTTGTGAAAAAAATAAATATTGAATATTCAATCAAGGATATTAATTAAGATTTAATTATGGTTTCAATTATTATTCCAGCGTGTAATGAAGAAAGTAATATAGAGTCATGTCTGATGCCTTTAATTAGTATGGGCGGTGATGTGAATTTTGAAATTATTGTTATTTGTAATGGTTGTACAGATAATACAGCTAAAATTGTGAAAGGGCTTTCTCAAGATATTATTTGTATAGAAACTGATATACCTTCAAAAGTAAATGCTATAAATCTTGGTGAATTAAACGCTAATTTTTTTCCAAGAGTTTATTTAGATGCGGATGTTAAAATAGACTATATAGCTGGAATAAGTATGAGTCTTACATTGAATAGCCATCATTTTGTGACATCTTTAGTGCCTAAAATGGATTTATCTGAAAGCTCATGGTTTGTTTGTGCTTTTTATGATATCTGGTTAAGCTTACCGTATTGCAAAGCTGGAATGATTGGCAGTGGAGTTTATGCTTTATCTGAGGAAGGAAGGGCGAGGTTTGAAAAGTTTCCAGATATTATTGCTGATGATGGTTATGTGCGGGCTTTATTTAAGGAGCATGAGCGTACAGTCACAAAAGGGCACTATGCAATAGTGACTGCTCCAAAAGATTTAATAAGTTTGGTCAAGATAAAAACACGTAGCAGATTAGGGCGGTATCAATTAAAAGATAAGTTTCCTGAGCTATTAGAAAATGAAACAAAAGACTTTCAGGGGGCTTTTACAGCTTTGTTTTTAGATTTCAAACTATGGCCTAAACTTTTTGTATACATTAGTGTTAATCTGATTTCACGTTTTCGTGCCCGGTATCAATATTTTACAAAGCAGACGAAGTGGGAAAGAGATGACTCAAGTAGAACTTAAAAAGAAAGTGCTTTTTATTTCCTCATGTGGCGGACATTGGAAGCAAATGCGTAGGGTTGAGCCTGCATTTAATAGTTTTGATAGGGTTTATGCAGCGACAGATATAAGCTATTCAGAATTTGTTCCTAATGAGGTGTTTTACGCTTTGCCTGATGCCTCTATGTGGAATAAATTTCGGTTAGTCTGGCAAGCGCTTTGTGTTTTATGGCTACTGATTAAAATTCGTCCTGATGTAGTTATTACTACGGGTGCTTCTGTTGGTTTTTTTGCACTTTTTTTTGCTAAGAAAATGATGATTAAAACAATTTGGCTTGATAGTTTGGCAAACGCTGAAATAATGTCGTTAAGTGGGCAAAAAGTTAAGCCGTATGCAGATTTATGGTTAACTCAATGGGAACATCTAGCAAAGCCTGAAGGTCCCTATTTTTACGGGGCTGTTTTATGATTTTTGTTACTGTTGGATCGCAGTTACCTTTTGATCGGTTAATTAGTACACTTGACCAGTGGTCAACTGATAGTAACAGTGAGAGTGTTTTTGCTCAAATTGGGAACTCAGAATATAGACCAAAGAATATTGAGTTTTGCAAAACTATGTCCCCTGATGATTATAGTGCTTATTTTAAAAAGGCGGATATCATTGTTGCTCATGCTGGTATGGGAACTATTATCAGTGCTTTGGAACTTGGGAAGCCTCTCGTGCTTTTGCCTAGATTAGCATGTAATGGCGAGCATAGGAATGATCATCAATTAGCAACAGCAAAGCATTTTTCAAGTTATAAGAATATAGTTGTAGCTAGTAATAGTACTGAACTTTTAAGTGCGGTAGATAAGTTGCTTGCGCAAAACAGATTTTCTGGTGAACCTGAGTTGACGGAAGTCTCAACAGATTTGATTTTTGCTATTAAAGAGTTCGTTAGTCGTTAATTTTGATATTATAAATTTCTTTATCGAGAATTTAGGTGGCCATGATAGGGCATCTTTCATTTTCCAGTTGACACTTTTTGCTTTAACAAGCGTAGCCCGTATGAAGCCCCAAGCGGAATGCGGGAAATCAGTGCTTCGAATGCCCCGTATTACGCGAGCTTCATACGGGCTACATTTTTCTCTTGATTTATAGGGGGTATTAAAAGTGTCAACTACTTTTTAGATATATGAAGGATGCCCATGATAGATCCCTGCTAGGAGCATGCAGGAATGACGTAACTGTTCATAGACCCTCATAAAAATACCGTCATTCCCGAAGTGTTTAATCGGGAATCCATGCTGAGTATAGATTCCTGCTAACAGCATGCAGGAATGACGGGGTATTTTGATATTTTCTAGAGGGGGATCTGAACGGTTACGGAATGGCGCCTATTTTAGAAATATGAGTTTAAGCATAAAATTATTAGCATTAGGGTGAGTCGGGTAAGTAATTACCCAAAAAATAAAATTATTTGGGGAGTTATATTTTGAATCAACTTAATATTAAAAAAGTTCTTTTATACACGTTAGTATTATCCTTAATTGTTGGTTTGTATTGGGATGTTTTTGCCGATCTAATTAAGATATGGGATAGTAAAGAGGAATATAGTCATGGCTATATGATTCCTTTTGTTTCTTTATATTTTATATGGTTACAAAAGGATTTTATTTTAGCTGAGAAGTTTAGCCCTTCTTGGGTGGGTGTTGTTTTAAGTTTCTTTGCAATGGCGTTATATTTTATCGGTACTGTGGGGGATGTTTATTTTCTGCTCCGCTTTTCGTTTATATTTCTTTTAATTGGGTTAGCACTTTCTGTTTGTGGGTTTAAAGCTACACGATTAATGCTAATTCCTATCTTGTTACTTATTTTCTGTTTTCCTCTACCGCCTGTGATACAGGCAGGGTTGACGGCAAAATTACAGCTTATTTCCTCTCAGTTAGGTGTTTCTTTAATTCGGTTTTGCGATATATCCGTTTATTTAGAAGGCAATGTTATTGATTTGGGGAATTACAAGCTACAAGTGGTTGAGGCTTGTAGTGGGCTTAGGTATTTGTTCCCACTAATGAGTTTGGCATTTATCTGTGCTTATATGTTTCATGTTGCTTTTTGGAAGCGTGCAGTTTTATTTTTGACGGCTATTCCTGTTACTGTTTTTATGAATAGCTTTAGGATTGGGGTAATTGGTCTTTTGGTT
>ENA-OSET01001620-OSET01001620.1-sediment-metagenome-genome-assembly--contig:-NODE-1620-length-23165-cov-3.073025_pt1 | contig 23165 bp, 21 predicted proteins | sample MGYA00237882_ERZ534229 | MGnify/ENA primary metagenome ERZ534229 (study PRJEB26408, sample SAMN06266212) | sediment metagenome | isolation source: Hudson Canyon methane seep mesocosm | place... | reverse complement strand
AGCATGTAGAATTCGCCATGAGCCACATTGACGACGCGCATCACGCCAAAAACAATGCTCAGACCCATGGCCGTCAGCGCCAGAATGGCAGCTGTGACTGCGCCCTCAAGTGAGGCCAAGAGTAAGTGAGGACCAAAGTCCATATTTATAACCTCGGGTTAAATATGCAATTCGGCCCGGCGCAAACGCCGGGCCGCGCCTGATCTTGTAGGAGTGGCGTTGCAAAGCTGACCCGTCTTAAGCCGAGGTGGCCAATCTAAAACTCAGCGCCTCAGCCACATCTCTTCGTCGAATGTCAGCCACGTTATCAAGGTCAGCAATTGTACGGGCCACCCGCAGGACCCGGTGATACCCCCGCGCCGTTAGGCCGAACCGTTCGGCAGCGCGTTTCAGCAGGTCTCGGCTCTCGACGTCTGGTCGTGCGACTTGTTCCAACAATTCCCCCTCGACATCTGCGTTCTGCCGCAGGTCAGGGTGGGCTTCAAAACGGCTGCTTTGCACGGCCCGCGCGGCAGCAACACGTGCGGCCACCTCATCCGTGCAATCGCCATCTGCGGGTAGGTCCAGATCACTAAAGGCAACCGGCGGCACCTCAACTCGCAGATCAAACCGGTCCATCAGCGGGCCTGAAATCCGCCCCATATAATCCTCGCCACAGATCGGCGCACGGGAACAGGCGCGGGCTGGGTCCGTCAGGTAGCCGCATTTGCAGGGATTGGCTGCCGCCACCAGCATGAAGCGGCTAGGGTATTTCACATGCGCATTGGCACGGGCAATCATCACCTCGCCACTTTCAATCGGCTGGCGCAGGGTTTCCAGCACAGCACGGTTGAACTCGGGGAATTCGTCCAGAAACAAAACGCCATTGTGGGCCAGACTGATCTCGCCCGGCTTGGCTTGCCGACCGCCGCCAACAATCGCCGCCATCGACGCCGTGTGATGCGGTTCGCGAAACGGGCGGGTGCGGTTGATGCCGCCTTCTTCGATCATGCCGCACAGGGATTGGATCATCGATGTCTGCAGTGCCTCACCCGGAGACAGCGGTGGCAGAATACCGGGTAGTCTTGCGGCCAACATCGATTTTCCGGACCCCGGTGTGCCCACCATCAAAATGTGATGACGGCCGGCCGCCGCAATTTCCAGCGCCCGTTTGGCCCGTTCCTGTCCCCTGACGTCCCGCAGATCCTTGACCGCTGCCGGGCTGTTGACCTCGCCGGGCTGGGACGGGGCAATCAGCATCTGACCAGTGAAATGGCGCACCACCTCGGCCAGGTTAGCGGCGCCAATTACGTTTGCGGTCGTGACCCAGGCCGCCTCGGCACCCGAGGCCTGCGGACACAGTAAGGTGCGTTGTTCTTCGGCGGCGGTCATAGCGGCTGGCAGGGCGCCGATAACAGGAACCAGCGTCCCGTCGAGCGACAGCTCACCCAGCGCAATGGTTTCGGCGGCGGCCTCGGCCGGGATAATGTCAATGGCCGCCAGCAGCGCCAGGGCAATGGGCAGGTCGAAATGGCTGCCCTCCTTCGGCAGGTCAGCCGGCGACAGATTGATGGTGATCCGCTTGGACGGCAGCGCAATCGACATGGTTGCAAAGGCTGATCGCACCCTGTCGCGGGCCTCGGATACGGCCTTGTCGGGCAACCCGACCACCGAAAACGCAGGCAGGCCCGGTGCCACAGCACATTGCACCTCGACCTGGCGGGCCTCGAACCCCTGGAATGCAACGGTATAGGCGCGCGCGGTCATCTCTCCCTGCTCCTAATGGTTCAGAGAGAGATGGTTGAGAAATATGGTTTCCAAGGGGTTAACGTTACCGTCATTTCACGATGAAATCGCCTTTAATTCGCCAGGTCCCAGGGGCGCTTGGGCAGATCCATATCATAGGGCATCGGGTCATATGTTACGTCTTGTGCCAGCTGTTGCCATTTTAAAACGGCGGGGTCTGCTAACAACAGATTACAATAGGCGCGTGCTGCCTGTGACACGGGCAGGTCATACCCAACAATGCGCGCAGCTACAGGCGTATAGAAAACATCCGCCAACGAATAGGTGCCAAACAGGAAGCCGTCTGCACTGCCCGACATAGCGCGGGCATGTGCCCAAAGGGTCTCGACGCGGGCCAGATCCGCTTTGACGGCATCGGACGGGATAAAACCTTTCCAAATATGGCGAAACTGCATGGCGCAGTCACTGCGAAGCGCCCCAAATCCACCGACCATTTCTGCACATAGCCAACGTGCAGTTGCCCGTTGTGCAGGGTCACTGGGCCATAGACCAGCCGTTGGGTTTAGTTCGGCCAGGGTTTCCCCCATTGCCAAGGATTCCCCGACGACCAGCCCGTCTGGAGCGCGCAGGGTCGGAACCAGCCGCGCCGGCGCCAATTCCTCCATGTCTTTGGCCATGGTGCCGGAATACAACCCAATCATGTGGGTGTTATGCGGGATTGCAAATTTTTCGAGCATGAGCCAGCCGCGTAAAGACCAACTGGAAAACATGCGGTCGCCAATATAAAGATCATATGTCATGGCAGCAGGATAAGAGTGTAAAAGGCATCAGGTAAAATGAAAGTTTTTGGTAAAGGTCATCAAGGACAGTGATTGATTTTGCCTATGCTCCATCCTTTGGAACTCTTGCTGATTTCGCTGACCGACAGATTGTCAATGCGATGGGCAAAGACCTCTTCTGCGGTTAGTTTTTCAGCACGCTGCACTTGTGTTAATATTTGGCCGAAATGTCCCACGACAATTAAATTCCTGCCTGAATGGGCCTGAACAAGCTGATCAATAGCTGCGTCAACGCGTGTGCAGACCTGATTCCAGCTTTCACCGCGCGGTGGAGTCACATCTCCTGGGGTTTCCCAGTAGGCCTTGATCCGCACCGGGTCTTCAGCGTCAATCTCGGCCCAGGTCCGTAATTCCCAGTCGCCAAAGTGAATTTCACGCAAGTTCTGGGTGTGGGGCAGGCGGGTCCGGCTGCCCTGTATGGCATCGGCGGTGGCCACGGCCCGCGTCAGGTCCGATGAAACGACAAGCGCATCCTGTGGCAGATAATTATCCAGTCGCGCCAAGGCAGCGCCATCGGATAGATCGGCGGGCAAATCTGACCATCCGACCATACATTTGGCATGGGTTGGACCATGTCGAACCAAATACAGGCGGGTCACGAAACAGCACCTTTCAGTACATTTGGTAGTCCGGCAACCACATGAACGACGCAGTCCGCTTGCTCGGCAAGGACAATGTTTAATCGTCCCTGGGCTTCGCGAAATTGGCGGGCCAGAGCATTGTCCGGGACAATTCCCATTCCGACCTCATTTGAAACAATTATCAGTTCTGATTTACAGCAAGAAATTGCAGCCAGTAATTCCTGCTGAGCAATTTGGAGGTTATTTCCGGCCAGCAATTGATTTGACAGCCACATTGTAGCGCAATCCAATAGGCAAATTTGGGATTGATCAAATGAGAGCAGAATTGGCGAAAGGTCCAAATGCTCCTCATAGGTTGTCCACCCGTCCCCTCTTTGCACGACATGTTTGTCTATTTTAACGCGCATTTCACTATCAACTATTTGTGATGTGGCTAAGTAAGTCCTTATTTTTGCGGAATTAAAACATATGCGTTCGGCATATGCACTCTTTCCAGAGGCTGCTCCCCCCAAAATCAGTGTGACTTGTTTAGACAAATTCAATAACCTTTTAGATACAGAAGCCGTACCTGTGGGTAACTGCAGGGCCCGCTAAAAACAAGCTGAGACAGAGGCAGTTCCCCGTGTCGCATAACAGAGCGGGGTGGCCGGCAACTGGATGGGGTATTTTGCGCCCGTCCGCTCACTGAACTTGTTGCCACGTGGCAGAATGCCACTGAGCCGAAAAAACTGCACGCCGACATGTTGGGCCCATCTTGTACATCGCGTTACTTCAGGACGTAGACGCTTTTGCCGTTTTCGGGGGAAAATGCATGGCACGTGAAACACATAATGACAATCCATTGCCAAAGAAGGCAATGAAGGCAGAATTGCTGGACGCAGAAACAGAATTGCGACTGGCCTATGCCTGGCGGGATCATAAGGACGAGGCGGCCCTGCACCGCCTGATCAACGCCTATCTAAGACTGGCAATTTCAATGGCTGCCAAATTCAAGCGCTATGGCGCGCCGATGAATGATTTGATTCAAGAGGCAGGTTTGGGCCTGATGAAGGCCGCCGATAAGTTTGATCCGGATCGGGGGGTCCGGTTCTCGACTTATGCGGTCTGGTGGATCAAGGCTTCTATTCAGGACCACGTGATGCGCAATTGGTCGATGGTCCGCACTGGTTCGACCTCGTCGCAGAAATCGCTGTTTTTCAATATGCGGCGTGTTCAGGCGCAGTTGGAACGGGTCCAATCCGCGAAGGGCCACAAGCTGGACCGCCATCAGTTACACCAAAAGATCGCCACCGAAATTGGGGTGCCGATCCGGGATGTGGAAATGATGGAAGGCCGGTTGTCCGGGTCTGATTTCTCGTTGAATGCAGTGCAATCGGCGGATGAGGATGGCCGCGAATGGATTGACGCATTGGAAGACGACAGCATCCAGGCCGAGGAACTGGTCGAGAAACGTCACGACAGACGGCAGTTGCGGGTCTGGTTGGTGGCGGCGATGCAGGCCTTGAACCGCCGCGAGCGCTTCATTGTCAAAGAACGTAAACTGCGGGATCGACCACGCACCCTCGAAAGTCTGGGCTCTGAATTGGGTCTGTCCAAAGAGCGTGTCCGCCAGCTAGAGGCCGCTGCTTTTCTGAAAATGCGGAAAAGCCTTGAAAATCAATCCCGAGAGGTTCATAGCCTACTCGTATGAGTATCCTTATCAAATTTGTAAGAAATAGCGTCACCTTGTGGGGTGGCGCTATTTTTCTGTTCACCGCCAGTGCCAGTACGGCTTCTGCGGTTCCAGACCCTGATGTTGTGCAGCAATTGGCGGTTGCGGATGTGGTGATCCTGGGCGAAATCCATGACAATCCAGCGCATCATCAGATGCAGGCTGATATAGTGGCCGCTTTGGATCCCAAAGCGGTGGTCTGGGAGATGATCACCCAATCGCAAGCCGAAGGCCTGGCTGCTTTTCCTTTGTCGGATACGGATCAGGTTTCCCAGTATCTTGACTGGTCCAGCTCTGGATGGCCGGCGTTTGAGCTCTACGCCCCGGTCTTTGCAGCCGCAGAGGGCGCGCTGCAGTTTGGCGGGCTGGTGCCGCGGTCAGATGCGAGGGTCGCTATGGAACAAGGTGCGGCGGGCTTTTTTGGCACAAAGGCAGCGACATTTGGACTAGACGTGCCGCTGACAGACGCAGACCAACAGCTGCGCGAGGCGGACCAGATGGCCAACCACTGTGACGCCTTGCCCAAAGAGATGCTGCCCTTGATGGTGGATTTTCAAAGGTTGCGGGACACGGTACTGGCGGATGCTGTGGTCCAGGCCTTGCAGGTCACCGGTGGCCCTGTCGTCGTGATAACCGGCAATGGTCACGCCCGAAAAGATCGCGGTGTACCGGTCTATCTTGCACAGGCTCGTCCGGAGATTTTGGTGCTGTCGCTGGGTCAATCCGAGGCGGGTCAGGTTTCAGGGGAATTTGATCTGGTTGTGGATGCGGACCCGATAGAGCGCCCGGATCCCTGTCTGGCCTTTCAATAGCCGCGCTGTTGGGAATACGCCAGGTGTGCGGTTAAGGTGGAAAACCATTTCACACTTTGGTCGCTGCGCAGTAGGGTCGCTTGGATTGCTGTGCAAGGACGGGTGAAATGCTGGCTGACAAACGAATTCTTCTGATCATTGGCGGCGGCATTGCCGCGTATAAAACGCTGGATCTGATCCGTCGGCTGCAGGATCAGGGGGCCCATGTGACTCCGGTTCTGACCCGTGCCGGCGAAGAGTTCGTAACACCGCTGTCGGTTTCGGCGCTGGCCGGATCAGCGGTGCACCGGGACTTGTTTGATCTGACCACCGAGGCCGAGATGGGGCATATCCAACTGTCGCGCAGTGCTGATCTGGTTGTGGTGGCACCCGCCACCGCCGACCTGATGGCCAAGATGGCGCAGGGATTGGCCAATGATCTGGCCTCGACCTTGCTGCTGGCGACGGACACGGATGTTTTGGTGGCCCCCGCTATGAATGTCCGGATGTGGCAGCACCCGGCGACCCGGCGCAATATTGAGACGCTAAAGGCGGATGGGGTCAGTTTTGTCGGCCCAAATGCGGGTCGCATGGCCTGTGGAGAATTTGGACCCGGTCGCCTTGCCGAGGTTGATGAAATCATTGCTGCGGTTCATGCGAAGTTGTCAGATGGGCCGCTGCAGGGGCAGCGGATATTGGTCACCTCGGGGCCGACGCATGAGCCGATTGATCCCGTGCGCTATATCGCCAACCGCTCGTCTGGGGCACAGGGCGCCGCGATGGCCCGTGCTCTGCGCGATCTGGGGGCGGAGGTGGTGTTCATCACGGGCCCGGCCACGGTGCGCCCACCTGAGGGGGTGCAGGTGGTGGAGGTTGAAACGGCGCGCCAAATGTCTGAAGCCGTGGACGCGGCGCTGCCGGTTGTGGCTGGGGTCTTTGCCGCTGCGGTGTCAGATTGGCGGGTGGTCAATGCGTCGGACCGCAAGTTGAAGAAATCCAAGGATGGCCTGCCGGTGATGGAGTTTGCTGAAAACCCGGATATTCTGAAGCGGGTGTCACGGATGGGCGAGGGACGGCCATCGCTGGTGGTTGGCTTTGCGGCTGAAACCAATGATGTGACTGATCACGCCACTGCCAAGCGTCTGCGCAAGGGCTGTGACTGGATTGTTGCCAATGATGTCTCGCCTGCCACTGGCATCATGGGCGGAAGTGAAAATGCGGTGGTGCTGATCTCGGATGCGGGTGCTGAGGTCTGGCCGCGTATGGGCAAAGATGACGTGGCGCGGCAATTGGCCGAGCGGATGGCGGCGGCGCTGGCGCAGTGAGATGTCTTGCCTCCGGCGGGAGTATTTTGAAAAAGATGAAGAGGGCGGCGGTATGATCTCTATCCGGGTGATATATGACGCTGGTGCGGATCAGTCAGTGCCGCTGCCGGCTTATGAAACGGCGGGGGCTGCGGGGGCGGATTTGCGGGCGAACCTGGCTGACCGGGGCAAGGTTGTGCTGTTGCCGGGTGCACGGGCGCTGGTGCCCACCGGACTGAGGATTGAGATACCGCAGGGATATGAGGTGCAAATCCGGCCCCGATCCGGGCTGGCGCTGAAACATGGTATAACCTTGCCCAATGCGCCTGGAACCATCGATAGCGACTATCGCGGCCCCTTGGGGGTGATTGTGATGAACGCGGGCCAGGAGGTGTTTGAAATTGCCCATGGTGATCGCATCGCGCAGATGGTGGTTGCCCCTGTGCTGCAGGCCGAGTTCGAGCTGGCAGGTGCATTGGGAGAGACCCAGCGTGGCGACGGTGGATTTGGGTCAACAGGTCAAAACTGATGTTTTCCATACTGATTTTTGCCGCCATCATTTGGTGGGGCGGCCGCTTTCTTGGGATGCCTAAGGCTGTGCGTGGCTCTGTGGTTTTGGTGCTGTATTTAGCGCTTTTGACCGTTCATCTGACCCTTCCTGACGGCCACAATCTGCGACTGGCCACCGGGGGGGGCGTGATGCCATGGTTGGTGCTAGGCGGATTTGGCCTCTTGGCGGCAGGCTACTTGCGCCTTATTGCTGCTTTGAAGGCCCGCGCCGCGCCTAAGGAGACAGATATGTCGCAGAAAACCGGATCTTTTTCAGAGACAGAACTGGATCGGTACGCCCGTCACATCGTGTTGCGTGAACTGGGCGGTCCGGGGCAGAAGAAATTGAAAAACGCCCGTATTCTGGTGATCGGTGCGGGTGGCCTGGGTGCGCCTGCGCTGATGTATCTTGCGGCGGCGGGTGTGGGCACCATTGGTGTGATCGATGATGACGAGGTCGAGAACGCCAACCTGCAGCGTCAGGTGATCCACCGCGATGAAGACATTGGGATGGCCAAGGTGTTTTCAGCTGAAAAGGCAATGAAGGCGCAAAACCCTTATGTTACGGTGCATCCCTATCACCGACGTCTGGATGCAGAAATCGCAGAAGATCTGTTTGCCGACTATGACCTGATTCTGGATGGCACTGATAATTTCGACACCCGGTATTTGATCAATCGCGTGGCGGTGGCGCTGGGCAAGCCTTTGATATCCGGGGCTCTGTCGCAGTGGGAGGGCCAGCTGAGCCTGTTTCATCCCAGCACCGGTGGCCCCTGCTATCAATGTATCTTCCCGGAGGAGCCCGCCGCTGGGTTGGCGCCGTCCTGTTCCGAGGCAGGCGTGGTGGGACCGTTGCCGGGGGTTGTTGGGGCGATGATGGCGCTGGAAGCGATCAAACAGATCACCGGTGCCGGCGAAGGCCTGCGCGATGCGATGCTGATTTATGACGGGCTGTACTGCGAAACGCGGCGGATTCAGTTGAAATCGACGCCTGAATGCCCGGTTTGCGGTCCTAATCGTGACTGATGGCTTGCACTGAACGCGCGCGCGCGGCAAGTCTGTTGCAATATTAATTCTTGAGAGGGGGATAAGATGAAAACGATTTTCACTGTGACCGCAGCAGCGGTATTTGGACTGGCCAGCGGCGCACTGGCGGCGGACCTGCCTGATCTGGGTGGTCAGGAAGTGGTTGTCGCCACTGAAAACGCCTATCCGCCATTGCAGTTTGTTGACCCGAAATCGGGTGATGCGATTGGCTGGGAATATGATGCCATGGCGGAAATCGCCAAACGTATCAACATCACCGTGGTCTATGAGAACAGCAGCTGGGATGCGATGATCCCCGCCGTCAGCGAAGGCCAGTATGATCTGGGCATGACCGGCATTACCATCCGCGACGACCGCAAGGAAAAGGTCGATTTTTCCGACAAATACCTGACCTCGCAGATGCGGATGATTGTCGCCGGCGATGAGACCCGCTTTGACGATGCCGCTGGCTTTGCCGCCAACAGTGACTTTCTGGCCGCCGCACAGCCGGGCACCACGCCATTTTATGTGACGGTCTATGACATTCTGGACGGCGACGAGGCCAACCCGCGTATCAAACTGTTTGAAAACTTTGGTGCTGCCATTCAGGCCCTGCGCGTCGGTGACGTTGATCTGGCCCTGTCAGACAGCACCGCCGCCAATGGCTATGTGACCGCATCCAACGGTGGCTTGAAAATCGTTGGTGACCCGCTGGGCACCGAGGACTTCGGCTTTATCTTCCCCAAGGGCAGTGAGTTGGTGCCCTCGATCAACGCCGCGATCGCCTCGATGGAGGCCGACGGTACCCTAGAAGCGCTGAACACCAAGTGGTTCCTCGACTATAAATTGGGTCAGTAAGGTCCAAAGGCTTTGAACCTAATATTCCCCGGTCCATTGGGCCGGGGTTTTTCTTGAAAGACGATGATGGCTGCTCCGACAAACGACAAAGAAGACTTTCCCTGGTGGCTGGCTGCTGTTGTACTGCTTGGTCTGTATTTCGGCTGGCAGGTCGCGTCGGACGCGCTGTACCTGCAGGTTCTGACGACCCTGTCCAAGGGCATTAAAACCACCATTTTTGTAACGATTGTCAGTTTTACGCTGGCCTCGTTGCTGGGGTTGTTACTGGCCGTTGGGGCAGGGTCCAAATGGTTGGTTATCCGGCAGATCACCCGGTTCTATGTCGAAGTGGTCCGGGGTGTGCCGATCATTGTGCTACTGCTCTATGTGGCATTTGCCATGGCTCCGGCCCTTGTCGAGTTTCGAAACTGGGCAGGCGAATATCTGGGCCTTGATCCCATCCGCACCCGAAATTTCCCCCTTATTTGGCGGGCAATTATCGCGCTGATGGTTGCCTATTCAGCCTTTATTTCCGAAGTGTTCCGCGCTGGCCTGCAATCCGTTGACGAAGGTCAGATCGAGGCGGCACAGGCGCTGGGGCTGAACCGCTGGCAGACGTTCCGGCTGGTGATCTTCCCACAGGCTATTCGCACCATCATGCCGCCGCTGGGCAATGACTTTGTGGCGCTGGTCAAGGATAGTTCGCTGGTGTCTGTGCTGGGGGTGCTGGATGTCACCCAGTTGGGCAAGGTTATTGCGGCGGGCAATTTCCGCTATTTCGAAACCTACAATGTTGTGGCGCTGATCTATCTGACGATGACCATTGGCCTGTCACTGCTGTTGCGTCGGTTTGAGCGTCACCTGCGAGACAAAGAAAAGGTCGAGTAGGCAATTCACTTGCCTAGCGGTGTGCTTTGTTGGGGTTAGGGTATTGAAGTCGGGTTGGGGCAAGCACTAGCTTGTTGGCAAAGGAGACTTTGCCATGACCAACCCGCTTCTACCCAAATGGGACACTCCATTCCAAATTGCCCCGTTTGGGGCCATTTCTGATGATGATTTCGCACCCGCGCTGGATCAGGCGCTGACCGCCCATAACGCGCAGATCGCAGCCATTGCCGATAACCCCGAGGCCCCAACATTTGCAAATGTGATCGAGGCGCTTGAGACTCCGTGCCGTGAGTTGGAACAGGTTCTGTCAGTGTTTTTCTCGGTTGCCGGCGCGGACAGCAACCCCAAACGTGAGGAGCTACAGCGCGCGTTTTCGCCTAAATTGGCAGCGCATTCCTCGGCCATCACAGCCAATAAGGCGCTGTTTGCGCGGATCGCCGCCGTCTGGGCGGCCCGCGCCGATCTGGACCTGACCGATGAACAGCATCGGGTGCTGATGTTGACCCATCGCGGCTTTGTGCGCGGTGGTGCGGCGCTGACTGGCGCGGATGATACCCGGATGCAGGACATCAAGGGCCGCCTCGCCACTCTGGGTACCTCGTTCACCCAAAACCTGCTGGCAGATGAACGCGACTGGTTCATGCCGCTGAGTGAGGGCGATCTTGAGGGCCTGCCCGGTTTTGCGGTGGATGCCGCCCGCGCGGCTGGCGTTGAAAAGGGCGCTGATGGCCCGGTGGTGACCCTGTCGCGCTCGATCATCACGCCGTTCCTGCAGTTCTCAAAGCGTCGCGACCTGCGCGAGACGGCGTTCAACGCCTGGGTTGCCCGTGGTGCCAATGGCGGTGAGACCGACAACCGTGCGATTGCTGCTGAGATCCTGAGCCTGCGCCAGGAACGGGCGCAGCTATTGGGTTATGACAGCTTTGCCGACTACAAGTTGGAAACCGAAATGGCCAAGACCCCGGCTGCGGTGCGCGATTTGTTGATGGATGTCTGGGCCCCGGCCAAGTCACAGGCCGAGGCGGACGCCAAGGTGCTGACCGAGATGATGCAGACTGACGGCATCAATGGCGATCTGGAGCCTTGGGACTGGCGCTATTATGCCGAAAAACGCCGTAAGGTCGAACATGATCTGGATGAGGCCGAGCTGAAGCCCTATCTGCAGCTGGACCGGATGATCGAGGCCTCATTCACCTGCGCCAGCCGCCTGTTCGGGCTGGAGTTCACCCCGCTGGATATCGATCTGTACCACCCCGATTGCCGCGCCTGGGAGGTCACCCGGAACGGTAAACATCTGGCTGTGTTTATCGGCGATTACTTCGCACGGGGCTCAAAACGGTCGGGCGCCTGGTGCTCTGCCATGCGCAGCCAGGCCAAATTCCCCGAGACGCAGGCCCCGATTGTGATCAACGTCTGCAACTTCGCCAAGTCCGAACCGGCGCTGCTCTCCTGGGACGATGCCCGCACCCTGTTCCACGAATTTGGCCATGCGCTGCATCAGATGCTGTCGAACGTAACTTACCAGAGCATCTCGGGAACGTCTGTGGCGCGGGATTTCGTCGAGTTGCCCAGCCAGCTGTATGAACACTGGCTTGAGGTGCCCGAGGTGCTGGCCGAGTTTGCAACCCATGCCGACACCGGCGCTGCGATGCCGCAAGAGATGCTGAACAAGGTTCTCGGCGCGGCCAATTTTGATATGGGGTTCCAGACAGTGGAATATGTCGCCTCGGCGCTAGTGGATCTGGCCTTTCACGAGGGCGATGCCCCGGCGGATGTGATGGCCAAACAAGACGAGGTGCTAAGTGGGATCGGCCTGCCAAAGGCCATCACTATGCGCCACGCTAGCCCACATTTTGCCCATGTCTTTTCTGGTGACGGCTATAGCTCGGGCTATTACAGTTATATGTGGTCCGAAGTCATGGATGCCGACGCCTTTGCCGCCTTTGAAGAAGCAGGCGGGGCCTTTGACGCTGAACGCGCCAAAGCACTGGAGGAAAACATCCTGTCTACTGGTGGCTCACAAGACCCAGGCGAATTGTATGTGGCATTCCGGGGACGACTGCCAGGGGTTGAGGCCCTGCTTAAAGGCCGAGGGTTGGCGGCCAAGTAGAGCGCCCGTCCCGGGCGCGGCCTGCGGCGCGAGTATTTTTAAAAAGATGAAGGGGCGGTTTGGCCGCCCTTTCGGGCCGGGTTAATAGCCCAACGTGCGATCGACCAGGTGCAAATACGGCTCTGCAGACTCGCCACGCCGGATATTTTCGGCGACCACCTGCGCTGAAGTTATCGCGTGGGTTTCGGCGGCGATATGCGGAGTGACGGTGACATTGGGATGCGCCCAATAGGGATGGTCAAGCGGCAGCGGCTCGATGCGAAACACATCCAGAGTGGCATGGGCGATATGGCCGCTGTTCAACGCATCCAGTAATGCGTCATCGTCAATCAATGGCCCGCGGCCCGGATTGATAACCCGAGCACCTTTGGCCAGCTGTGCCAGGGACTGCGCGTTTAGAGTGTTTTCGGTCGCCTGCGTATCGGGCAGTAGGAGCACCACAATTTCCGCATCAGTCAGGGCCTGTTGCAGTCCCTCTTCTCCATGTCGGCAGATGACGCCATCGATCACTTTGGGCGACCGTGACCACCCGGTGACAGGAAACCCCAGCTGCGACAATGCCCTGGCACAGGCCGCTCCAAGGGCACCCAGTCCCAGAATGGTGACAGGACGCTCCATTGCCAAAGGTTGCGCCCACGGCTCCCATCGATCCTGGTTCAGGATGGAGTGGTCAATATCCAGATGATAGCGCAAGACATGCCCTGTGACCCATTCGACCATACCCGCAGTCAGGCCTGGGTCGACCATCCGGCACAGGGGCATTGTCAGACTGGCGTTGCCAACGATCTTTTCCACCCCTGCCCAAAGGCTCAGAACTGCCTTGCACCGGGTGTATGGAGTGAAATCTGACAGCGATCCGTTGGGCGCATAGATTACGTAATCTACTGTTTCCGGCACGTGATCGATCCGCAAATCGACATCAATTCCAGCCTGGTCAAAGGCAGTCCTAAGGGGGACGGCATAGGTATCCCAACGCTCGGGGAGGGCGGCGAACTGGACGTTTATCATGAGGCAAAAACTCCGGACATGTCGGAAAATCCCTTGATTTCAACGGGGTTTCCTGCTGGATCATGGAAGAACATTGTACTTTGTTCCCCCGGTTCTCCCGCAAAACGGGTGGTCGGAGCAATAGTAAATTCAATCCCTTCGGTCTCTAATCGATCAGCCAGATCCCGCCATTCGTCCTGTGGCAGGATGACCCCCAAATGCGGCATTGGCACCATATGCGCCCCGACTTGTCCAGTTCTGGCGGTCTCTAAGACCGGACCCAGGTGCAACGACACCTGGTGACCAAAGAAGTTGAAGTCGACCCAAGTCTCCGTGCTGCGGCCTTCGGTACAACCCAAAACTCCGCCGTAAAATGCGCGGGCGCGCGGCAGGTCATCGACGTGATAGGCGAGGTGAAAAATACTCATAGTGCAGTCCAGTGGTGATTTTTCGGGACCCTGGGTGGGAACTTGCCGACGTGCAACCCCCAAATAGTCATTTTGCGACCAATGATAAGGTATCGCCAGATAGATCCGCTTTTCATCTGGCCGAAAGTATCCCGGGGGTGAATTGGCCGTTTGGCCAAGAGGGGGCTGGCCCCCGCTTTTATCATCTAACTACCCTTGCCGCGGTCTGTGAACATGGGCGCTTTGCACCAGGCCAAAGGCCGCCAAAAGCACCAGCATTACGGATCCACCGTAGGACACCATCGGCAAAGGCACCCCGACCACAGGCGCTAACCCCATGACCATCGACATGTTGACGGCAAAATACAGAAAGAAAGTGAGCGAAATCCCCATAATCACCAGCGAGGAAAACCGGTCTTTGGTAGCCAGCGCAGCCGAGATGCAAAACACCACGATCAGCATGTAGATCCCCAGCAAGGAAACCCCACCAACAAATCCAAACTCTTCGGCGAGCGTTGTGAATATGAAATCCGTGTGTTTCTCGGGCAGGAAATTCAGCCGCGATTGGGTGCCCTGCATAAACCCACGTCCTGACCAGCCGCCAGATCCCAGTGCGATCTTGGATTGGGTGATGTGATAGCCGGCCCCCAGTGGATCGGTCGAGGGATCCAGAAACGTATCAATACGGCGATATTGATAATCTTTCAGCAATTGCCACGCGGTGCCGCGCCCTTGGAACACTGCGGTCACCAGTCCAATTCCAGCTGCAATCACGGCAGTGAAATAGGCCCAATGGACGCCGGCCAGGAACATCACGCCACCGCCAGCCGCCAGCAGCAGGATCGAGGTGCCGAGATCCGGTTGCCGCAGCACCATAAATGTGGGTGTCAAAATAAGAACCACGGGGATCAGTATCCAAAGGGGGCGTGATGTACGTTCCCGCGGGAGCCAGTCATAGTAGGCGGCCAATAACATCACCAGCGTGATCTTGGTCAACTCAGAGGGCTGCAACCGCATGAAGCCCAGATCGATCCAGCGTTGCGCCCCCATACCAATGGTGCCAAAGAACTCAACTGCCAGCAGCAAAGCAATAGACGCGAGATAGGCCACCATAGCCATGTTGCGCCAAAACCAGATGGGCACCATGGCGACCGCAATCATCACAACCAGCCCCATGCCAAAGCGCTTCACCTGGGGTTCAACCCAGGGGCTGGCAGACCCGCCGGCCACCGAATAGAGCATGAGAAACCCGATACAGGCCACCGAGGTCAGCAACAGGATCAGTGGCCAATTCAAAAACAGGATTTTGCGCAGCCCGGTTGGGGTCGTCTTGGCGTTATACTCCAGATAACTCATGCCCGGTCGCTCGCGTCCAGCAGCCGTTCCGGGCGTTCTCGCTCCAGTCGCTCTTGCTGTGATTTGATACGATTGCGGTCTTTCTTGGGATAGGCCTCCAGGGGTGGGGTGCCGCCGTAGAGGGCCTGCAGCATGATATCGCGGACAATGGGGGCTGCGGCGGTGGATCCGCCTCCACCGTGCTCGACAATAACTGCGATGGCATATTTCGGAGTGTCAAAAGGGGCGAAACTGACAAACAGCGCGTGGTCGCGCCGCTCCCAGGGCAGATCGCTGTTGCGGATCACCCCAGCAGCGCGTTCGGCGGCGGTGATATTTCGAACCTGACTGGTGCCGGATTTGCCCGCCATACGCATTGTTTCTTCAATGATACGCGACTTATACCCGGTGCCACGGCGGTCATTTGAGACTGAAAACATGCCCTTGCGCAGGGTACGAAGGTTGTTTTCGTTTAACCCCAATGGGGTCCCAGCGCCGTTGGGTTGTTCGATCCCATCGACAGATTTGATCAGTCGGGGGGTAATGCTGCGTCCGGTGGCCAGCCGCGCAGTCATCACCGCCAGCTGCATCGGTGACGCCAGCATATAACCCTGCCCGATAGAGGCGTTGGCGGTGTCGCCAATCAGCCAGTCTTCGCCTCGGTTGCGGTTCTTCCACTCTTTGGTCGGGGTCAGACCTGTGGCAACGGCGGACATCGGCAGGTCATGCCGCAGGCCCAATCCCATGCGCTGCGCCATGGCAGATATCTTGTCGATGCCGACCTTCAGCGCCAGATCATAGTAGTACACATCGCATGATCGTTTCAGAGAGTCGTTCAGGTCGACATTGCCATGTCCGCCTCGCTTCCAGCAGTGGAAGCGGCGACCAGCCACCTCTAGGTAGCCCGGACACCAAACGGTCTCCTCCGGGCCAATGATCCCTTCTTCCAGCGCTGCCAGTGCCACAATCATCTTGAAGGTTGATCCGGGCGGGTAGGTGCCCTGTACTGATTTATTGGCCAAAGGCCGATAGCTGTTCTCAGTCAGCTCGCGGTAGTCGGCAACTGAAATGCCGCGCACAAACAGGTTTGGGTCAAAGCTGGGGGCCGAGGCAATGGCGCGCAGATCACCATTTTCGCAGTCAATGACCACGGCACTGGCGCTTTCATTGCCCAAACGTGCCTGAACATAGCCCTGCAATTCGGCATCGACCGTCAGCTGCATATCCGCACCCGACACACCATCGCGGCGGTCCAGCTCGCGCATGACCCGACCGGTGGCGTTGACCTCAACCCGCTTGGCACCGGCCTTGCCCCGCAGCACATCTTCACGCTTGGCCTCAAACCCGACTTTGCCGATCTGAAAGCGCGGGATGCGCAGGATGGGTTCCGGATCGGTTATCTGGCTTAGATCATAATCAGAGACTGGACCAACATAGCCAACCACATGGGCGAAATCGGCGCGTCGTGGATAGATCCGGGCCAGACCGACCTCAGGGGTGATGCCGGGCAGGGCCGGGGCGTTCACCGCGACTTTTGATATGTCCTGCCAGTCGATCTGATCCGCCAGGGTGACCGGCAGGAACGGCGGCGAGCGGCGCATCTCGGCAATGGCGCGCTCTAAATCCTTGGGGTCAATCTTGATCAGCCGCGATAGATCTTCGATCACCTTATCCACGTCACCGGCATCTTCCGGCACAATGATGATACGATACGAAGGCGAGTTGCGGGCCAGAGCAATGCCATTGCGGTCAAATATTTCGCCACGGGCCGGGGCCAGCAACCGGATGTTGATGCGGTTCTCTTCAGCGAGCAGTCGGAACTGATCAGCCTGATCCACCTGCAGGTGTCGCATCCGCATCGCCAGTCCGCCAGCAAACACCAGCTGAAAGCCGCCCAGCAACAGGGCCCGGCGGCTCAGCGTGCGATGGGTTGTTTCCAGCTCTTTTGGGTTGCGTCTCATAGGCGAATTCCCAATGTCTCAAGCTCGGTCGAGGTCAACCTGCGAACCCCCAATATAGACTGACTGACAAAGACCACCAAGGGGTAGGCGGCGATGGTCAGTAACATCTGTATCAGGATCAGTCCAAGCGGTGCTTGCTGCACCCCAACCAAGGCAAGGGCGGTCCGGTTGAAGACCGTAATTGCGGTCAGAACCAGGCTGACCGAAATCCATTCGGCGGCAAATCCCGTGTCGCGGTGGGTCAGGGCGCGGGGCTTCAGATACTCACATCCCAACAGGACCAGCAGCGCCAGCAGTCCCGGCGGTCTCTGAAACATCAGATCCGCGAGCAATAAAGTCAGCGCCAGCAATACGATGGGCACATAATCCGGACGGCGCAGGGACCAGGCCAGGGCCATTGCCATCAGCAGATCGGGCGGTGCCCACTGACGTGGGACGGTATCCAAGGGCAATAAGCGGAAAAAGACAATCAGCAGGGCCAGCGCCGGGAACGCGGCCCGCATGAGCCAGATATGCGCAGGCGAGGTGCTAGCCATTGTCGGCCCCCAGGTTCTCGGGGCGGGGTCGTGGCAGGGGCGCACCAGGGGGCGGGGCCACCAGCCCACCGGGACTGTAGATCCCTTCGGTTCCGTGGTGACGCAGCACGCGCAGAAACTCCAGCCGCTCATAATCGGCCGACAGGCGCACCCGCAAACGGCCTGACGGGTCGCTGGCCACCTGGCCAATCAGCAGCCCTGCCGGGAACACATCGCCATCGCCCGAGGTGATCACCCGGTCCCCTGGACGCAGCTTGTCCGGGTTCTCCAGAAAGTCGATCACCGGCGCGGCGCTGTTGTCACCCGCAATCAGCGCGCTTTGGCCTGAGGGCTGTATCGTGGCCGGCACCGAACTGGCGGCATCGGTCAACAGGATCACCCGCGCCGTATTGCGCCCGGTCCCCGAGATCCGGCCCACAAGGCCAATCCCGTCCATTGCCGCCCAGCCGTCCCGCACCCCGTCCCGTGATCCGACATTCAGCAGCACGGACTGGCGAAACGGGGATCCGCTATCCGCCATGACCACGCCGGTGATATAGGTCAAACGTGGATCCAGCCGTACGTTGTTCAGGTCCAGAAGGCGGGCGTTTTCCTGCTCCAGCTGCAGCGCGGCCTCTTTCCAGGCCTGCATCTGTCGCAGCTCGGATCGCAGTTCCTGATTTTGTTCTGACAGCCGCTGATAGGATTGAAAGTCGCGCACCAGATTTATGGCTCCGGTCACCGGCACCATGGCCCATTCCATGTTGGGCACCACAGCATCCACGACCTGAGCCCGAAACCGCTCAACCCTTGGGCTGTCGATGCGCCAGACAATGAAAATCACCAGCAGACACAGGCAGGTCACCGCAATCAGCAGGCGCTTTAGCGGGGTGGTATAGTCTTCGCGCTGGGATCGATCTCTGGCCAAGGGGCTCCTCCGAGGTACTTACAGGGCACCCCATATATGGCGAAAGGTAAGAGCCTTAGCTGTCGTAATCAATCGCGTGGCGCAGTTGCTTTTCAAACTCCAGCGCCTTGCCGGTGCCCAGAGCAACACAATTCAGGCTTTCGTCGGCAATTGAAACCGCCAATCCGGTCTGTTCCCGCAATGTCAGGTCCAGATCACCCAGCAGCGCACCACCACCTGTCAGCATAACACCCCGGTCAACAATATCAGCTGCCAGATCCGGAGGCGTTGCCTCCAGCGCCGTCATCACCGCTTCGCAGATCTGCTGCACTGGTTCGGCCAGGGCCTCGGCGATCTGTGCCTGGCTGATTTCGATCTCTTTGGGCACCCCGTTCAACAGGTCGCGACCCCGGATCTGCATCGACTGACCGCGGCCGTCATCAGGCATACGGGCGGTGCCGATCGAGGTCTTGATCCGCTCGGCGGTGGCCTCACCAATCAAAAGGTTCTGCTGGCGCCGCAGATAAGAGATGATAGCTTCGTCCATCCGGTCGCCACCAACCCGAACCGAGCGCGCATAGACGATGTCACCCAGCGACAGCACCGCCACTTCGGTGGTCCCACCACCAATATCAACCACCATGTTACCAGTGGGATCAGTGATGGGCATTCCTGCGCCAATGGCGGCGGCAATCGGTTCGGCGATCAGCCCAGCCTTGCGGGCCCCGGCGGACAGAACCGACTGGCGGATCGCGCGTTTTTCAACCGGCGTGGCACCATGGGGGACGCAGACAATTATTTTTGGTTTGGAGAAGGTTGAGCGTTTGTGCACTTTGCGGATGAAGTGCTTGATCATCTCTTCGGCAGTGTCGAAATCTGCAATCACACCTTCGCGCATCGGTCGGATCGCTTCGATCGAACCGGGGGTGCGGCCCAGCATCAGCTTGGCGTCTTCGCCCACGGCCAGGACTTTCTTGACGCCATCCTTGACGTGATAAGCCACCACCGAGGGTTCGGACAGGATCACGCCCCGGCCTTTGACGTAGACCAGTGTGTTCGCTGTACCAAGGTCAATAGCCATGTCCGACGTGAACAGGCCGGACATAAATCCAAAGATCGACATATAAAGGGATCCTGTAAGTGCTTTTAGAATGACCCGGGACTCTGCGCAAATCGCGGGGTTCTGACCTTATAAGCAGCACAGCGGCGTCGCGAAAGGGCGTATTCTGTCTAACTAGCGCCTTTCCGCCGGGTTTTTCTCTTTTTGTGGTCGCTGTCGCGCCATTTAAGAAGGACAGCGCAGTGCCAGGCAGCGGACACGGGTCATTCTGGCATTGTAGCTAGGCGTCTTAAAAGTGGCTTTAGGGTCGATGCGCTGGGTTTACCTGTGGCATCAAGACCGATTTGCCAGCGGTTCAACGTCAGGCTCTATTTGGGCAACGGTGGTCTCCCGCGCCTTTGGTCTCTCATCACAGATGAGAGGCAAAGCCTTGGGCCTGGCGCCGCTGCGCGGCGCGGGCGGATGTTGCCGGGGAGCGTCTATACCGTTGATGCAATGACGCTGTGGGGGTAGTTTCAGGGTATGAATTTGAAAGAATGTATTCCGAAGGATAAATACGACTTGGATGCGGTGCGATCGGCCATCGCGATTGGTTTTCCGGGTTTAAGTCCCATTTTGCCTGATTTGTTTGAGTGGACCAAGGACGGGAACTGGCCGCTCGCCCCTGCTGTCGCATCCCTATTGTCCGATGCCGGGATTGAAATCACCCCGTACATCAGAGAGATTTTATGCTCGGATGATGGAATGTGGAAATACTGGGTTATCCTACTTGTCCTTCGGTGCAGCTCAGCTGAAATTCAAACGAGTTTGAAATCGGACCTTGTCCGCCTGATGTTGCATCCGACCCAAGATGATGCCGATAGCGAGGTTCCCAAGGTGGCTCAGTCTGTTTTGGGGGCATTGAACGTCGTCGATTGAATAGCGAACTCGGGGCCAGACTCGTCTGATCAACATTCGTGATACAGGAAAACACCGCGCAGCGGTGCCACGCCCAAGGCCCTAATCTGGTTCGGCGCAGCCGAAACGGCTTGGGGCGCGGGAGGTCCCCGTTTCAGGGCAATGCCACCTCACAAAAAAGGCCACCCAGATGGATGGCCTTTCTGTCGTCCGTCAAGGGGTGGTTAAGTGACGTCTTTGTAAGAAATCTCGCGAGTATCCGCGCCTTCTCCGACTTTGCCGCGGCGCACGATCAACCGGTTCAGCGCGTTCACATAGGCCTTGGCCGAGGCCACGACCGTATCGGTGTTGGCGCTCTCACCGGTGGCAATCATGCCGTCCTCTTCCAGCCGCACGGAAACCGTTGCCTGGGCATCTGTACCCTCGGTCACAGCCTGAACCTGATACAGCTGCAGGCGGGCCGTGTTGGGGTGCAACTCACGGATCGCTTTGAAAGTTGCATCCACCGGGCCGTCGCCACTGGCAGTTGCGCTGACATCCTTGCCTTCGATCTCCATCTCAATTGTCGATTCCGCCGGGCCGCCGGTGCCACAGACAACCTTCATCGAGACGATCTGCAAATGGTCGTTCTCGGCATCCTCGCCAGAGCGCATCAGGGCGATGATATCGTCGTCAAACACCTCTTTCTTGCGGTCGGCCAGTTCTTTGAAGCGGACAAAGACATCCTTGAGCTGGTTGTCGCCCACCTCAAAGCCGAACTGCTCCAGCTTGTCACGCAGCGCCGCGCGGCCCGAGTGTTTGCCAAGCGGCAGCGAGGTGCCGGACAGGCCCACATCGGCGGGCCGCATGATCTCAAATGTTTCGGCGTTCTTCAGCATGCCATCCTGGTGGATGCCGCTTTCATGGGCAAAGGCGTTTTTGCCAACAATCGCCTTGTTGAACTGCACCGCAAAGCCTGACACGGCCGCGACACGACGTGAGATATGCATGATCTTCTGGGTGTCGATGCCAGTGCTCCAGGGCATGATGTCATTGCGCACTTTCAGAGCCATCACGACCTCTTCGAGTGCGGTGTTGCCCGCGCGTTCACCAAGGCCGTTGATCGTGCATTCGATCTGGCGCGCGCCTGCCTCAACGGCGGCAAGGCTGTTGGCTGTCGCCATGCCCAGATCGTTGTGGCAATGGGTGGCAAAGATGATCTCATCCGCGCCGGGGACGTTTTCCAGCAATTTAGCAATCAGATCGGCGCTTTCGCGTGGGGCGGTATAGCCTACGGTGTCGGGGATGTTGATCGTCGTCGCGCCCGCCTTGATCGCGATCTCGACCACTCGATAAAGATAATCCAGTTCGGTGCGAGTAGCATCCATCGGCGACCATTGTACATTGTCGCAAAGATTTCGGGCGTGGGTCACAGTTTCGTGGATACGGTCGGCCATTTCATCCATCGTGAGGTTTGGAATGGCGCGGTGCAGGGGCGAAGTGCCGATAAAGGTGTGAATGCGCGGCTTGCCGGCGTGTTTCACGGCCTCCCAGCAGCGGTCGATGTCGGCAATATTGGCGCGCGCCAGACCACAGATACGGGAGTTAACCGCGTTTTTGGCAATCTCGGAGACCGCGGCAAAATCGCCTTCGGAGGCAATTGGGAAACCGGCTTCGATGATGTCCACGCCCATATCGTCGAGCATGCTGGCAATTTCCAGCTTCTCGTCATGGGTCATGGTGGCGCCGGGGCTTTGCTCGCCGTCGCGCAGGGTGGTGTCAAAAATCAGGACTTGGGTGTCGGACATGGGTTTGTTCCAGTTTAAATATGCGGTTTGGGGGCAGGCGGCGTGTCGCTGTCCCCTGAGTTGGGCTCACCTTTGGGCTCGATCAGAAGCACTTTGACTTCTTTCTCTGCGCGAGGGCGGTGAATTTGGCCTTTGGGTACCACGACCATCTCGCCAGCACCAAAGGTGACGGAGGGCGCGTTGTCGTAGTCCATGGTGACTTCGCCCTCGAGCACGAGAAAGAAGTCATCGGTGGTGGCGTGTTGATGGAAGGCGTATTCGCCAATGAATTTTACCACCATGACATCATTGTCATTGTAGCTGGCGACCACATGCGGGTCCCAGTGGCTTGAAAACTTGGACAGTTTTTCAGCGAGATTTATTTTTTTCATAGAGCTTTCCTAGCGTCCTGAGACTGTCGATTAAGCGGTGTGGCTTGGGACAATCGGTGCGAAACAGTCTCCTCTGAGCGCGCGCACCGACAGGGTCACACTCAGAGGCGGACTAGGAGTAGGTCAAAGCCACGCGCAAAGGGCGCCGGAAGGCGCGCGTCTGTTGCGATATGGGATTGAGTGATCATGGCGCAGATTTATACATGCGGTTGATCAAATGAAAAGGGCAAAAGTTTTGGATTTTTAACCAGGGAAGAATGGGGCTTGGCCCCGTCACAGCCGCGCTGTGACTCCCAGGATTTTTTTAGAACATGAATGTGCGGTGTCTTCAGAATGTGGGAATCAGAGGCTTTGGCCTAGGCGGCGTTAACAAAAAAACCGCGCGGGGGGCGCGGCTTTTGTCTGTGAAAAAGGCGGCGGGAGTTAACCGTCGTTTTGCGCCGGCGCTGCTTCGGAGAGTGTGCCGTTGGCCCAGTTGCCTTTGCGCTCTTCGCCGGAGGCATATTTCATGGTGCCTTCGCCTTGACGCTGGCCGCCTTTGAAGGTGCCTTCGTAGATGTCGCCATTGGCATAGGTG
>ENA-OSET01001616-OSET01001616.1-sediment-metagenome-genome-assembly--contig:-NODE-1616-length-23196-cov-13.183226_pt1 | contig 23196 bp, 21 predicted proteins | sample MGYA00237882_ERZ534229 | MGnify/ENA primary metagenome ERZ534229 (study PRJEB26408, sample SAMN06266212) | sediment metagenome | isolation source: Hudson Canyon methane seep mesocosm | place... | reverse complement strand
TACCCAAGCAAATCAGAAGTTTTAGAAAGCGGAAAGCTTTTTCTAAGTTCTGCTGATATAGGAAATGGTTATTTTAAAGTTAAAAGTTCAAAATTCATCTCGCAAGTAAAATTCGATTCTTTGAAAAAAGGGAGGTGTAGACGTGGTGATGTATTGATGACTTTGAGAGGAAATGGATTAGGAAGAACATGTGTCTTTGATTGTGAATATGGTGAAGGGTTTATTAACGCTCAAATGGTGATATTAAGACCCGAAGAAATAAAATGCACACCTCGTTTCTTGGTGTCTCAATTAAATAACGCAAAGGTTTTCGAAAACTTGCTTCGCTACAGCTCTGGGTCTGCCCAGCCTCAATTTTCAGCCGGCGAAATAAAAAGATTTAAAGTTTTAGTCCCACCCATCACGCTACAAAACCAATTCGCAGAACGAATTCAAGCTATAGAAGCCCAAAAACAACAAGCCCTAGTTAGCCTACAGAAATCAGAAGATTTGTTTAACAGCTTGCTACAACGTGCTTTTAAAGGTGAGTTAACGGCTTAACTATTCAAAGTAATAAGTTAAACTATACTTGCTATACATTAATGTTTTTATTTGAGGTCAATATGTTATGCGCCCATCAACTGCTTTAAATACATACCGCGATCAAATTAGAGCGATAGTTTTAGCGCATCATGCAGTTAATGCCCGTGTCTTTGGGTCAGTTATTCGTGATGAAGATACCGAAACCAGTGACCTTGATTTATTGGTAGAACCAACACCTGCCACATCATTAATGGATATTGGTGCTATACGTCTGGAATTAAAAACGTTGCTAGGTGTTAATGTGGATGTGGTAACACCCAATGCTTTACCAGACTCGTTTCGGGATCAAGTTGTTAATGAATCGATTCCTGTATGAGCATAAAACCAATCAATACAATCGATTTAATTGGCAATATATAAGTACAGGTATCATAATTAAACATAATTTATACCGCGTAACTTTAATGAATATGAGGTTAGTATGTTACAGCAACAAATAATGCAAGAAATACAGGACATTCCTGATGATAAGTTAGCCGAGATTTATGATCTTATTCATTATTTTCGTTTAGGTCTTAATAAGGAAGTGGCTAATGAACGTAAGCCAGGTCTTTTAAAGGGCTCATTAACCCCGTCTTTTTTTGATGAGTTGCCCGAAGATGAGTTAAAAGTATGGGAATGAGTTACCTCATTGATACACATGTTTTGTTATGGTGGGTTTTTGATGACCCTAAACTGTGCGATATAAGCCGACAAATTTTAAAAAACACCAACCATACCATTTATGTGAGTAGTGCATCTGCTTGGGAAATTGCGACAAAATATCGTATTGGTAAAATGCCAGAGGCTAAACAATTATTAAGTGATTACGAACCCTTGCTTAAACAAATGGGATTTAATGAATTAGCTGTATCAACAGCACATGCTTTACGTGCTGGTCAGTTACCTATTGAGCATCGAGACCCTTTTGACAGAATGTTAATGGCACAGTCAGAAATTGAAGCAATCCCTATTATCAGTTATGACAAAGCTTTCCATCATGATTTTATCAATGTAATTCCCCGCAGGTAAAATTTTAGTAAGTACTTTCTAACGGATTATTTATGAGTAACTTCAACTTTATTAAAACGGATTTCCCTGATTTATATGCCGATGCAGTAGAGGCGGAGAAGTTAACCTTTATATCCCCCACATCAACGGCTGTCTTTTGTCGTAGTACCTTTGAGAATGCGGTTAACTGGTTGTATGATCATGATGCCAAGTTAACCAGACCGTGGAGGGCTGATTTAAGCACTTTAATGCACGAGCATGATTTCCAGTCGCTATTTAATCGTACTTTATTTACTGAGCCCAATCTGATTCGTAAGGTAGGCAATGCTGCTGCACACGGTAATAAGGTCAGTGAGCAGGATGCATTAGCCTCATTAAAGTATCTATTTCGATTTCTACGTTTTCTTGCTATCTATTATGGAAAGAAGACACCTGAGACGCAGTTATTTGATGAGGCACTCATCCCTACCTCAATCTCAAGTACTGACGACACTCAGTCTCAGCAAGACAAACCGTCAAGGTGATTAACTTAATAGACCAGGTTAATCAGAATGCAGTTGCTGCTTAATGAATTGTAGAAGCTTCAACTAACCCTCGTAGCCCGTATGGAGGAATGGTGTACGGGGAATTTATAGCATCGAATAAGCAATATTTTACATGCAGGATCTTAGGGGATGTGACAAATTTCGGGTACTTTCTTTAAAGAGCTGAACTTGTAGCAGCGTGTAAGGCGATAGATGTTGGTGTCGTGTCGTTAATTGAAATATAAAATATTTACCATTAAAAATAAGAGGTTTCAATGAAATTTCCGTGGGTGTTGGTTTTTTTAATATTTTTTTCTTGTAATGCTGTTGCTCAAATATCCAAAGAAGATGTAAATCAGATTTTTATAGATGCTAATTCGGGTAATCATAAGGCTCAAAATTACGTTGGCGGTTTGTATTATAGTGGGAATGGCGTTCGTAAGAACTATACCCAAGCGGCTCGATGGTATGAGAAGTCTGCTGAAAAAGGGAATGTAAGGGCCATCACTAGTTTGGCTTTTTTATATAAAAGAGGTGAAGGTGTTGATAGAGATTACGCTAAAGCAAAGGCGTTGTTTGAGGATGCGTTAAAAATAGATCCAAACAATAGTAGAGCGCAAATTGCTATCGGTGTTATGTATTATTATGGCTCAGGTGTTGTTCAAGACTATGGTAAAGCAGCCGAATGGTTTTACCCCGCGGCAAATAAAAAAAATGATCGGGCTACTGAATGGTTAAACGCGGCTAGGCGGGAAATTAATAAAAAAAAACCAATAGAAGAGCTTCTGCAAAAAGCTGAATTAGGCGGCATGAATGCTCAGCATGAGCTGGCTCAACGTTATAGTGATGCTAAAGACTATAAAAATGCACTAAAGTGGTTTATTAAGGCCGCAGACCAGGGTAGTGCAGCTTCGTGCAATAGTATTGGGGATATGTTTTGGAGGGGTAAAGGTAGAGGCGCTTCTAGAGTTTCTAGTGATTATAGTGCGGCACGAAAGTGGTTTCTAAAAGCGAAAAAACTAGGTAGTAAAAGAGCTGATGAGAATTTAAAATCTTTAGCTAAGACGGTTTCTAAAGTTGAAAGGTTGAGATCAAATAAAGGGGGTACGTTAAAGGTACTCTCAATTTTTGGAGGCCTTGGCTCAATCGTCCTTTATATTGTTTTAGTTGGGTGGTATGGCTATTTTCGCAAATTGAGTATTATTATTTCTCCGCTGTCACTTGTGATTTTTGTTATGTATTATGAAGATTGGGTACAGCAAGGGTGTCCAGGGGAATGTAATATTCGCATTGATATTTTTATAACTTATCCTTTGCTTTTTGGTGTTGTCATTGTTGGTCTTTTAAATTTAGTGAGAAGTGATAGCAAAAATTAGGGAGACTGTTAACATTAATAGGTATATTTGAATCGTGAGCAATAAAATGAAAGTAGAATTATCTTCAATAGCTGAATGTATAGAACTGCAGTGTAATGAGGCCCAGTCATACCTTAATAAAGTATCTGGAGAAGTGATTACCATTACTGATGAAGAAATGCAGTTAGCAGAGAGTAAGGAAGACACTTCGGAGTATCCCGACTGGATGAAAGAACCTATAAATATTGCAACAAAGTATTTAGGAAATAAGGGGGATTATTTAGACCTTCCTACGGACTATGGCTTTAATGAATACGGTGTTATGGAAGATTTTATCTTAACACTGCCTGAAGAGCAGAAAAATGAAATGTATTTTCTTATCAAGGGCACAGGCGCATTTTCAAAGTTCCGAGCAGGGCTCGAACGTTTTTCATTAACGGACAAATGGTACGAATTCAAGGATATTGAATTAAACAAATTTGTAAAAACCTGGTGTGAAGATAACAATATTGAAATTAAATAAAAAGTTGTGTTGTTGATCTAAGTCTTTTCTAGCCCGTATGGAGGCACGTAATATGGGAAAAGCAGTGCGGTGAATGCCCGGTATTGCGCAAGCTTCTACAGGTTACTTTATTAAGTCAACAGCATTGGCTTAATGCCGCATCTATAGAGTTTAGACTCTACATTAGTCGTTACTTCTATAATTTGCCTCATTGCTGGTGGTATAATCTTTGAGTTGCCTTAAATAAGGTTTTACTTCTTCAGTATTTTAAATGTATTTCGCTTCGGATAGCACACATGAAAAAAAATATTCTCCCATTTTTAATCTTATTTTCTAGTTCATTATCGGCACAAAATTTATTGGAAATTTATAATGTTGCTTTAGATAATGACCCTATTTTACGCCAGTCATTATCCAATAAACTTGCGGTTGACGAATCTAAAGATCAAAGTATTGCTCGGTTATTACCCACAGTAGATGTTGGAGCAGCAAGTGGTCATAATTGGTCTGCTCAACAGTCAAGATTTAACGCTGTTATTGATACATCGAGTAATAAGTATTGGGATAATAAGTTTTCAATTAACTTAGTTCAGCCAGTATTTCATTGGGATATGTGGGTACAGCTGTCTCAATCTGAAAAGAAAATTGCACAAGCTGAAGCGAGTTACTTAGCAGAACAACAAAATTTGATTCTTAAAACGGCTAATGCCTATTTTAATGTACTTGCCGCTCAGGATGATTTGACGTTTTCATTGGCGGAACAAAAAACGATTGCACGACAGCTTGAGCAAGCACAGCAGCGATTTGAAGTGGGATTGATTGCGATAACAGATGTTTATGAAGCACAAGCGGGTTTTGATCAAAGCCGTTCTGATGTGATTGCAGCTGAAAATGAAGTGGAAAATACGAAAGAGTCTTTAAGGCAAATTATTGGAACTTTTACGGATGAGCTTAATACTCTTGGGGAGACGTTTCCGCTTCCTGAGCCTGAACCTAATAGTAGTGAGCTTTGGAATAGCCAGGCACTTAACCAAAATTTACAAATTATAGTCGCTCGTAACGAAGCTGAAATTATTCAAAAAAATATTAGTTTTCAACGTAGTGGCCATTATCCAACTTTAGATCTTGTTGGTCAGTATGGTATTAATGATACTTCGGGCGCTATGTGGCAACACGGTAATAGTCAAAATATTGGTCTACAGTTAAATGTTCCACTTTTTCAAGGCGGTGCTGTATTGTCAAGAACACGTGAAGCAGAACACCAATATACACAAGCACAAGAAGTACTCATAGAAACGAAGCGAGCAGTGACCAAAGAAGTAAAGGATTCTTATCGCGGGGTGATGACGAGCATTAGTCAAGTAGAGGCTTTAAAGTCAGCAGTTAAGTCAGGTAAAAGTGCTTTAGAAGCAACTGAAGCAGGTTTTGAAGTAGGTACTAGAACAATGATTGATGTACTAACAGCAACTAGAAACTATACTGATGCACAAAGAAAATATACGAAGTCCCGGTATGCTTACATTATTAATGGTATACGTTTGAAAAATGCGGCAAGTACCTTAAGTGTGGGTGATCTTGAAGCGATTAATCAGTACTTAATGTAAAAGAACAATTTCTTTATGTTTGGCTTAGCTATTGGAACGATTTTAATAAGGGTTTGTTGTACCGGTTTTATATGCAATTTTTTATAAGGCACAGCCTGCTTAGTAAATTGATAAATAAGGTTATCTAACTATTTGACGTTACTAAGCAATGAAGTAACGACCTTATATTGATGGCCCACCTTAACGGAATGTCTTTTAATTGTTGTAACAAGAGACATTTATTTGCTGGTACACTTATAAATCGTTAAAATGGTCACAAAGGAACCTCAGGTATGGAAAGAGCTATGAATATTAGAAAAACAGATGAAAAAGCATTATTAACGCCTAAAATGGTGGCAGAAATGTTGTTAGTTTCTCCTATCACAATTCGTAAGTGGGCTAGGGATGAATGGTTGCATGCAGAAGTAACTGCAGGTGGGCACCGACGATTTTCGCTAGCTGAAGTTGAACGGTTTGCAAAAGAAAGAGGGATGAAGGTTCATCAAGTAGATGAAACAATTACTCGTATTTTAATTGTTGATGATGACCCTCAGTTTAGTGAATTCTTATATGAATTAGTAACAAACCTTCCTGATAAAATTGAGGCTAAAGTTGTTAACAATGGTTTTGATGCGGGAAGTGCCATTCATCAATTTAAACCACACATTCTTTTACTCGATCTTACTTTGCCAGGAATTGATGGCTTTATGATTTGTAAGCAATTGAAGTCTGAACTCATCACTAAAAATATTAGAGTTATTTCGATGACAGGTTTTTTTACAGAAGAACGAAGTGACCAGATAATACAGGCGGGGGCAGAATGTTGTTTAGCAAAGCCTATTGAGATTCCTGTATTACTAGAAGCATTAGGCGTTGATTTACCAAAAGAGAAATAAGCATCAACTTTCATAAAATAGATTGATCAATATCAGTATGATTAAAATAAATGGATATTTTTACTGCCAAAGGGAATGGCTTAATGTGTTAGTGTTATGGCGGAATTAAAAGTAACAACAAAAAAGCTCGTTTTATACCATGCTAATTGTCTAGATGGGTATGCTGCTGCATGGGCCGCATGGAAAGCGTTAGGCAGTAGTGCAAAATATAAGCCAGTGAAACATTACACAGCAATGCCTAAATTTGCTGCTGGAACTGAACTGTACATATTAGATTTTTGTTACTCTGCTGATGAGCTAATTGCGGCGGCTAAGTTAGCTAGCAAGATTATTATTTTAGATCACCATATTAGTGCAGAAAAAGATATTCTGGCATATCAACAAGATAATACGCTCCCTGAAAATATTGACGTTACATTTGTGCAGGCGCATAGCGGCTGTATGATTACATGGCAGTATTTTCATAAGACGGCTTCACCTCCAGTCGTATTGCAGCATATAGAAGATAATGATTTATGGTTGCATAAACTCTCTGATACTAAAGCCGTTTGTAAAGCACTGTATTGCTATTTACCTTTAAATTTTTCAAAATTTGAGCGGCTAACTTTAGCTAAGCTAAAACAAGAAGGGCGTATTTTACAAAAACAGCATGAGCAAAATATTTCCCGACTCTTAACAGCAAGACACGCTGTTGTGTTAAATAATATAAAAGGTTTAGCTGTTAATGCGCCTGCGATGAGCGCTAGTGATTTAGGACATGAACTAGCTGACCTTTCAGGTACGTTTGGGTTAACGTATATCTATAATGGTAAGCGCCAACGCTATGAATGTGGCTTACGCTCGATAGGTGAGTTTGATGTTTCTATTCTAGCGGCTAAATTTGGTGGAGGTGGCCATAAAAATGCCTCTGGCTTTAGTGTTGATCAGACTACATTTCTAACATTTTTTGAATCTTAGAGCGTATCAACTTTCCTACCTCTTAAGTTCTATAAGTAAGCAATCAAAATTACTCTAACATTTAATAGTGCTCTTAAGTTTTCCTATAGCAGTAAATTAATTTAGTACGAATCAATCCCGTAGCCCGTATGGAGGTACGGAATACGGGGTAAACAGCGCATCGAATTCCCCGTATTGCGCAAGCGTCATACGGACTACTTGAAATGTTAAGTTAATTTTAGTGGCTACTTAAATATCTACACCAGTGAAAAGGCAACAGCCCCTAGTGCTCGAGGAAAAGAAAAAGTGGCAGGTGATTTTCTCTAGTCTGTGCAACTCACAATAGCTGTATTTTAGGACTTATTTTGTTTAATCAGATATTTACAGTTGATAGGTAATGTTATTTTTAATAAGAGTGATATACTGCGAGACCATTTTTTGTAAAGTATAAAAGTACAATTTTATAGTGATATTTAGTTAAATTGTGCAGCAAATCATTATTTTAAAACGTATGAGCAGATAGTATAGGTTGCATGAAAAAAGAAATAAAAAATATAAGTAGGCGTGAGTTTTTATGTGGAGCACTAGGGATTGCCGTTGTTGCTAGTTTGCCGCGTAGTCTTTATGCTGGAGCTATGCCTTTAAATTTAGATAAAGAGTTAAGTTTTCATAACTTACATACTGAAGAAAAAATAGTGCTTAATTATTTTGAGCGTGGAGAGTATGTTACAGAAGCGCTGAGTGATATAAGTTATTTACTTCGTGATCATAGGACGAATGAAGTTCTAGCAATGGACCCTTTGTTAATTGACCTGCTTTATGACTTAAAAGGAGAGTTAGGAACAAGTCAGCCTTTTCAAGTTATTTCTGGTTATCGCTCTCCAAAATCAAATGCCATATTACATAAAAATAGCAAAGGAGTTGCTACTAAAAGCTTGCATATGCAAGGTAAGGCTATTGATATACGTATTGAGGGTGTTCATTCGCGAGATATTCGGGCTGCTGCAATTAGTTTGGCGCGTGGCGGTGTAGGGTATTATCCAAGCTCAGATTTTGTACATATCGATACAGGGAATGTGCGAACTTGGTAGGTTCTTTATTTAGATATAGCTGAGCTCTAATAAAGTTAATTAACCGTTATTTGTTGGTTTCGGTTTGTTAGTGCCGTTATTAATACTTTATCTAGACCATATATATCTGGGTAGAATGAAACGCCTGTTTTTCTGGGTAGTACTGTGGTGTAAAAAATAAGAACAGGTATTTTTGAACTTAGGACTCCTACAATGGTAGGTTCTTTTGTTTTTAGGATAGATTTTGTTTTGTCTTTATTCCAATTCTTGCGGTTTTTTAAGATAAATTTAGCTAAGGCTTTTGGGTCTTCGACACGGATGCAGCCATGACTAAAATCTCGTTTGTAATTTTTAAATAAATTTTTGAAGGGCGTATCATGCAAGTAGATTGCATGATTATTTGGAAAGATAAATTTCACAGACCCTAACGCATTAGTATTGCCAGGGCGTTGTCGTAGTCGTAGTTGGTTAGTGTAGAGCTGCTTAATATTTTCTTCGCTATTAGGTAGTATTTCGGCATGATGAGAGAAACGAGAAACAATCTCCATATTATTTTTTTCTAAATAGTTTGGATTTTTTTCTAGAAGAGGAAGCACTTCTTTTCGTAATATGTTTTTAGGAATATTCCAGTAAGGGTTAAAAACTAAAAAACTTAAGGAAGCTGTAAAAACAGGTGTTTGTAATGACTTAACTTCTGCTTCAATTTGTTTAGGTGTTGTATATTTTTTTTTGTCCTTTATTTTTTTCTTTGTTTTACCCACGATAACTTTCATATTCAGTTTATTGTTTTCAAGTGGTGAGTTATAAGCCCATAACTGAAATGCTGGAATATTAACAAAAATGGCGGGGCCTTTTTGTTGTGTAGGTAGCCATCTCATGCGCTCCATAGACAGTTCAATTTGCTTTATACGTTGACTAATAGGTGTGTTTAATACCGCCAGTGTTTGTTTGCCTATAATGCCATCATTAACTAAATTATGAGTTTTTTGTAGTTTGCGAATTTTGCTAACAATTTCACCTGTATAGGTATTGTTAGATGCTGTGTTTGTTCGTTTAGCTTTGTTGAGGTTAGGGTAGAATAAGCTCAGGTAATTGTTTAAGTCAGTAACTTGTGTTGACCAGTCCCCTGGGCGCAGGGACGTCACGAAATTAAACTTTAAAGATGAATCCCATAGGGTATTAATTTGGTTATATTTTTTTAAGGCTATTTTTAGTTTTTTATAAGCATCATAGTTTGGTTCCCTATTTTTTATAAGAGTATTTAGAGAATTATTCAGTCGTGCGTTAAAAATAGGTTTAGCTAGGTTAATAGATTGTTTTTTAGGTAGATGGAACCCCATACTGTTAGGGTCTACTCGTCCATAATGAAGGTCATTTAAATATCGAATAAAGGTAAGGCTTAATGCTTGGTCAAAATGTGAAAATACAAGGAAACTTGGGTTACTTTGTTGAATTTTTAGCCAGCTACCCCTAAGTTTTTCTACATTGTAATCTATAGGATTTAGACCTTGTTCTTTAGCTAAGGAGAAAATATCTATTAGTTGATTGATGGTTGCAATCGGGTTTTTGATGCTAAACCACAGCAATTGATTATTATTCAGTTGGTATAAGTCAAATAAGGTTTCTATCTCTTCTTTGGTTTGAGCTTTATTAAAGTAAAGGGTGTTTGTACTGGTATATAGAGGGGTATGAATAGAAACTAAATTGTTTTCTGTACTGGCTTGTAGGGATGGTATGTAAAGAAGAATAATAGATAGAATTATATACTTAGATTTGAGTGTTTTCATGTTCTTCTATTGTTTAAGTAAGCCTAATTACTATTTTTATTGCGAGAACTTAAATGTTGTGGTGTTCATCATGTGACTTCATGCGTATGTTGTTTGAAAAATACTCCATTTAGGCACTTGGTAATTTAAGTTTTTCCTAGAGTAGTTATTAAGGCAGTGCGTGATAGGCTTAAGTGATTGTCAGTAGTGCTGATTAAATTCTTTCTTTTAGCCATTTTCCATTAGCCCAGTTAGTTCTCTTATTCAAGTCTCACTTCCATAAACTGGCTACCCACTTAAGGCGGAACAATATCAGAAACTCCGTAGGTTCGAATTTATTCGTACCTCTTAAGCAGTAAGGTGTTTACGGTACGAATAAATTCGAACCTACGCCTGACGGCTTCATTACTGTGCCGGCTTAAAAGTAAAGCCCATAAACTATAGGAGAGTGTGGCAAACATAATTCTAAATCACCCTAGGGTTTGAGAGTAAGTTTTATACGAAACAAAGCTAAGAAAGTGTCCTGTTTACTTGACCACTACATAAATGTTAAATTTATTCTACACTGATATTTACGATATCATAAAATTTTATGTAAGCTTTCTTTCCTAACATCGACTGATCTATAAATTAATTTTATGGAGATAGTTATGTGTAGTTTCCCCAAAAGTACAAACGTTCGTAGAGCACAAGGTAAAAGTAAATTACACAGCAGTGATGATTATGCTGAATATTCTCGTATGATAAAAGCATCAATGGCTTCCTAATGAACGGGTGCAGCAGCAGAAGCAAGAAAGACGAAAAGCTACAGTCTCTACTTAATAGTTATTAATTTAAGAGCAGAGGGATATTCGGTAGATTTACCAAGGCAAAGGTAGTGGTGATCATATTGACTTAGATCAACTTGTCACTTTCGCCAATAAGGCTAAATAGTAAAAAGGATTATGATGAAAAACTTATTTTTGAAAATAACAGCGGCTATGTTGTTAGTGAATAATGTGTACGCAACCGAGCCAGACTGGGCAGACTATGAAAATGTGCTAAGCAGTTCTGTTACTCAAGGGGAAAAACACGGTACTCCATTAGCTTTGGTTGATTATGAAGCATTAAAGAAAAATGGCTTATTAGAGAAAGTTTATCAACAAGTATCTAAATATCCGCTAGAAAAATTAAACGGTAGAGGTGAGGTGTTAGCGTTTTATATTAATACTTATAATATTTTGGCGATAAAAACAGTGGTTGATCATTGGCCATTAGACAGCATTAAAGATATGGGTAATATTTTTAGTCCAGTATGGGGGAAAGATGCGGGAATGATTGCTGGTAAAGTCGTTTCTTTAGATGATATTGAACATAAAATTATTCGACCTATGGGAGAGCCGCGAGTTCATATGGCGGTTGTTTGTGCTTCAGTCAGTTGCCCTGATTTAAGAAATGAGCCTTATACAGCTGCTAAGATAAATAAGCAGCTAGATGATCAAGTAAATACTTTTTTGCACAATGATAAAAAAGGCTTATCTATCACTAAGGATAGCATTGTCATTTCTAAGATTTTTAAGTGGTTCAAACAAGACTTTAAAAAATCAGGCGGAGTCGATGTCTTTATTCGTCAATACCGTAAGGATTTACCTGCCGGGTATGAGATTAATGCGGACATTAATTATGATTGGTCAGTGAATGCTTTGCATTAAGTCATATTTATTTAAAAAAATCACTCATCTTGTTGTATAGGTATCTACACAAGCTTTAAAGCCTTCTCCAGCAGGAGAAGGAATAGAAGGTGATATAGGTAAGTGGGGGTTCAAAAGAATTTGTAGTCCGTATGAAGTTTGCGTAATACGGGGTTTCAATGCGCTGTTTATCCCGTATTCCGTGCCTCCATACGGGCTACGGTTCTGATGCTACGCGCATTTCATGAGAGTGAAAATTCTAACGTCTCCCAACCCTCCCCAGCAAAGATATGTAGATAGCTATTCATCTTGTGGGAACCAAGCTTGAGTGCGCTTACAGAATTCCACTAAAGCTAGCATTAGTGGAACTTCAATAAGAACACCGACAACCGTCGCTAACGCTGCTCCAGATGATAGACCAAATAACATAACGGCTGTAGCAATAGCGACTTCAAAATGATTGGAAGCACCTATTAATGCCGTCGGTGCTGCATTTTGATAAGAAAACCCCCATAGTTTTGCAGTTAGATAGGTGATAGAAAAAATAAGGAGTGTTTGTAGGGTTAAGGGGATAGCAATCCATAAAATAGTTAATGGGTTGTTAAGAATCACTTCGCCTTTAAAGGAAAACAATAAAACTAAAGTGATTAATAACGCAATAATAGTGATGGGTGTGAGGGTGTGCAAAAATTTTTGCTCAAACCAAGTTTGTCCTTTGCGGGCAATAATGAGTTTTCGAGAAGCGTAACCTGCCAATAAAGGTAAAGCGACATAAATACTTATTGATAGCAATAAGGCTTGCCAAGGGATGGGTAGCTGGCCAATATCTAATAAAAATCCACCGATTAAACCGTAAAGTAGCAGCATGACCAGAGAGTTAATTGCAACCATTACCAGGGTATGACCTGCATTCCCTTTTGCTAAATAACCCCAGACTAAAACCATTGCAGTACAGGGAGCGACCCCCAATAAAATACAGCCGGCTAAATAACTACGCCATAGTGGAATTTCTAGCATTTTAACGCCATTATGGGAAACCACAGTTCCAGCGCCGTACTGACTACCTTCTGGTAAATTTATACCAAAGGGGAGTTTTACTAAGTCAGTTGCATCGATCCCAATAAATTTTTGTAATAATATCCCTAAAAACAAATAAGCAATGGCGTACATGGTAAAAGGTTTGACTGCCCAATTAATTAGCAGGGTCAGTGTTACCGGTTTAATGCTTTTGCCTGCTTTAACCACTTCAGCAAAATCAATTTTTACCATAATGGGGTACATCATGAAAAATAAACAGACTGCGATTGGAATTGAAACAATGGGAGCACCATTAATATCAATGCTAAAACTATCTAAAGTCTGTGCAAACTCTGGCGCATAAGCACCTAACAATATTCCTACCCCGATACATAAGGCAACCCATAAAGTTAAATAACGTTCAAAAAAAACCATATCATGTTGTTGTTCTTTCATGAGTTAATCCTCGTAGTGCTTAATTGTATTGAGTTCAGTATGTCGCTGTTCAGCCGTCATATTTTCTAAAGGCAGATCGAGCATTTTAGTGATACGTTGCTCTAGCGTTTTGTAAGTATGCTCTAAGGCTAAGTTGATATCCTTTTGTGTATGACTCGGTTCAGATAGCCCCCAATGTATATGGGTCGCATTGGATGGGTAAATAGGGCAGACTTCTCCTGCTGCTTGATCGCAAACAGTAATAATGAAATCTACAGGATGATGTGTGTATTCATCCCATGATTGGCTTTTAAGCCCATGTGTAGGTAAACCGTATTTCTGCAGAATTTCTATGGCTTTAGGTTTAATGAATCCCTTAGGGTGACTGCCTGCAGAAAAGGCTTGTATACGCCCAGTACCTAAATGATTAAATAGAGCTTCACCAAGTACGCTGCGACATGAGTTTCCTGTGCAAATTACCAAAACTGTTAGCATAGTTTTTCCTTGATTTATTACTTAATAGACTAACACAATATAGGCGGTGTTCTTTTTACTTTATATTAATAGCCTATTTGATGGTGGCGTTGTTGCTATTAAAATTTAATTTATTTTAATTGAGGTGTAAGTTTTTAATGATTGTATCGACTTATGTGTAACTTTTTAATAACGGAAACAATATGACTTCTTCACGTATTATTTTATTGGTATTTGTTGCTGCCATAGCTAGTGCATTTTTTTATTTTGACTTAGGGCATTATTTAACGCTAGATACTTTAAAAGCCCAACAATCGGCAATAGAAAGCTACCGAACCTCTAATCCACTGCTAGCGGTTGTCTTTTATATGTTGATATATATTGCGGTAACGGGTGTTTCTCTACCGGGGGCAACAATATTAACCTTAGCAGGGGGGGCGATCTTTGGCGTGTTATGGGGAACTGTTATTGTTTCTTTCGCCTCAACATTGGGTGCAACCCTTTCATTTTTAGCCGCTCGTTTTTTATTTCGTGATTCAGTAAAAGAAAAATTTAGCGAACGTTTAAAAGCAATTAATGAAGGGGTTGAGAAGGAGGGAGGCTTTTATTTATTTACCTTACGTTTAGTCCCCGTGTTTCCATTTTTTATGATTAACTTATTAATGGGACTCACCAGTATGCGAGTGTGGACCTTTTATGTTGTGAGTCAAATAGGCATGTTAGCTGCCACTGTCGTTTATGTTAATGCAGGGACTCAATTAGCCAAAATTGACTCATTAGTTGGCATATTGTCACCCGCCTTAATAGGGTCATTTGTTTTATTAGGCTTTTTTCCTTTAATAGCAAAAAAAATGCTTAATGCAATAGGAGCACAGAAAATGTATAAAAAATGGCAAAAACCTAAAAAATTCGATAATAACATTATTGTGATTGGCGGAGGTTCAGCAGGTTTGGTGACTTCGTATATTGCATCAGCCGTTAAAGCAAAAGTCACCTTAATTGAAAAGCATAAAATGGGCGGTGATTGTTTAAATACAGGCTGTGTTCCTTCTAAAGCACTTATTAAATCAGCTAAATTGCTATCCATGACCAAACGAGCGCAAGAGTTTGGTATTAAAGAAATGCATGCAGAGTTTGAATTTAGTGAGGTCATGGAGCGTATTCAGGGGGTAGTAGACATCGTTGCCCCACATGACTCGATTGAACGGTACACTAATTTAGGTGTCGATGTTATGACGGGAACGGCGAAGATTATTTCCCCTTGGGAAGTGGAGGTGCGAACAAAAGATGGGCTGCAAGTCGTCAGTGCGCGTTCTATTGTTATTGCAGCAGGAGCTAGACCTTTTGTGCCGCCTATTCCGGGGTTGGATAAAATTGATTATTTAACGTCTGATAACGTCTGGAATTTACGTGATAAACCAAAGCGTATGATTGTTTTAGGAGGGGGGCCAATCGGATGTGAGTTGGCGCAATCTTTTAATCGTTTAGGTGTTCAAGTGACACAAATTGAAATGTTACCGCGCTTAATGATCCGTGAGGATGAAGATGTCTCGGAAGTCGTCACTACTAAATTTGTTAAAGAAGGTATTGATGTAAAGCTAGAGCATACTGCTAAAGAATTTGTTATCGAAAAGGGTGAAAAAATATTAATAGCTGAACACCAAGGTCAGCAAGTTCGTATTGCTTTTGATCAAGTTTTATTAGCAATAGGGCGGGTGGCAAATACCTCGGGTTATGGTTTAGAGGCATTAGGAGTCAAGTTATCTGAACGTAAAACGGTACAGATTAATGCCTTTCAAGAGACCAATTTTCCTAATATCTATGCTTGTGGTGATGTATCAGGGCCCTATCAATTTACCCATACAGCTGCGCATCAAGCTTGGTATGCCTCAGTAAATGCATTATTTGGTTCATTTAAAAAGTTCAAAACAGACTATTCAATTATTCCTTGGGCAACCTTTACCGATCCTGAAGTGGCGCGTGTTGGTATTAATGAGCAAGAAGCAAAGGACCAAGGAATTGGCTATGAAACCAGTATTTATGGCATTGATGATTTAGATCGTGCCATTGCAGATGGTGAAGCCTATGGTTTTGTTAAAGTATTAACGGTCCCAGGTAAAGATAAAATTTTAGGTGTCACGATAGTCGGTGAGCATTCAGGGGATTTAATTGCTGAGTTTGTGTTGGCAATGAAATATAACTTAGGTTTAAATAAAGTTTTAGGCACAATTCATATCTACCCGACAATGGCAGAAGCTAATAAATATGTTGCAGGTGTGTGGAAAAAGAACCATCAACCTAAAAAATTATTACAGTGGGTGGCTAAATTTCATGATTGGAAAAGAGGGGACTGATATTAATTTTTCTAGGTAAATTGATAAGCTTTTTTAAATGGATAAACTTGGAAAATAGATGAATACTCAGGATGCTTTATGTGTATTGTCTTTTATAATGAACAACACATATAAAGCTGAAATTAATAATTATGCCTCATGAAATAACAACGCCTGACACTTGGCTAAATGACTATGGTGATCTTCTTTATCGGTATGCGTATACACGCGTACGTTCAGAGAGTACGGCAGAAGATCTAGTACAAGAAACTTTATTAGCAGGGTTATTAGCATTTGAAAAATTCTCTGGTAAATCAACGGTGAGAACTTGGTTAGTGGGTATTTTAAAACACAAAATTATTGACCATTTTAGAAAGTATCGGCGCGAAGTCAGCTCATTAAATGATGACGAGTTGGCAGAGGATGTTTTAGCCTATCAATTTGACCAACAAGGCAATTGGAAAGTAAATTTAGTAGAGTGGGGTACACCTGATAAAGCCATTGATGATGAGCAGTTTTGGCAAGTGTTTAATCAGTGCTTAACACGACTACCGCAACGTATGGCTGACTTATTATTACTGCGTACAGTCGAAGGCTTAGAAACTGAAGAATGTTGTGCGGTACTTGGCTTTGAATCAGACAATCAACTTTGGGTCACGTTATCAAGAACACGCGTGAAATTAAGACAATGTTTAGATTCCAATTGGTTTAATAAGGAATAAGTAATGTATAAATGTAAACAGATTATTGACCTTTGCTCAGATAGTATGGATAAGTCTTTGCCTTTGTTAACGCGAATGGAAATGAAGTTACATTTTTTTATGTGCAAGACCTGTCGTCAGTATTCAAAACATCTACAATTTTTAAATAAAGCGATAGGGTCTTTAGCTGAGCAGGCGAATACTGAAGGGTGTCAGTTGTCTGAAGCAGCAAAGCAACGCATTGCAAAAAAAATGCAACAAGTTCAGCAAGAAGAAAAGTGAAACTGATGTGTCAACACTAATTTAAGGTAAAAAAACGGTTGCAGAGTTTGTAGAAACTGTTGAACAGTTAGAGAAATTACGTTTGATTGGTGTTGATTATGGGCAAGGTTATTTATTAGGGAAGCCTGCCTTATATCAATGCCAATAAATTCGCTTGTTATTCCTTCTCCTGCTGGAGAAGGCTAGGATGAGGAGATTAATATAAAAAATTATTGGGATTGGTACTACTGTTTGCCCCTAAAAAATAGAGTTTTTAAATCAACGGTTGGTATGTTTTTTAACTAGCTTGCGCTAATTGTTGGTTATAAAGCGCCGCAACTAAGTTAGCTTGATAGACCATACCTACAAGTCGGTGCTCTTCATTGATAATAGGAATTTGTCTATGCCCCTGTAGGGACATTAATGGAATTAACTCAGCGATATGGGTTGACTCAGGTAAGGCAATGACTGAATCCGTCATAATATGACCAATAGACTCCGGTTTATTAGTCGTAATAAAAGGCGAGCGTTTAATAAAGTTTCGAATTTGTTCTTGTAAACTGTCATAGGCACTTAAATTGATATTTTTTAAAAAGTCATGCCAGGTGACAATACCTATGATGCGTCTAGCACTATCAACGACGGGTAATACTTTAAGTTTTTCAGTCTGAATTAAATTCCAAGCAGTTTCAACTTCAGTGCCATACTCTACCGATATAATATTACGAACCATAATATCGGCACAGCAAAGATCACCACGTATACGTTTAAAGGTATTTAGTTCAGCAGCATTTAATAAGTGACTTAATTGTGTTGCAGTTACATCGACAAAGCTATCTGTACTTTTTAAAGCTAGATCCAGATCTTGAACGGTCACACCCACTTTATGACTTGGTTGGGCAATTTCATGACGCTGGTTATGCTCCAATTCTTTACGGGCAATAGCATTTGGATATTTACGACGCATGATGCCGCGATTGATAATAATAGATAAAACCAGCATGATTAAAACATTGATGCCGACGGGAATTAGTGCAAAAGAATAACCCAGAGATGTAATGCTGGCGCCAGCCATAACGGGAGCAAGTGCCGTAGCAGCTCCAGGTGGATGTAGACAGCGTAGTAATAACATGACCAGGATGGAACCACCTACAGCCACGGCTGAAGCGGATGCGGTTTCTTCTATATTTAAAGCGCAACTCATGCCAATGATGGCTGAACACAGTTGACCGCCAACAAATGGCCAAGGCTGGGCTAAAGGGCTATTAGGAATAAAGAATAAGATAACGGCTGAGGCGCCCATAGAGGCGACAATCATTGGTGCGGCAGCATCTTCACCTAGATAGGTTTGAGTAATTAAAGCAATAAAAAAAATGGAGATGAAGCAGGCTAATAAGGAGTAAATCTTGGTTTTTAGATTTAAGTTAACTGGGTCAATAATAAAATCTTGGAGTAAAAGTAATAATTTCATTATTTTTTAGTTGCCCTATAAACATTAATGAACTTTATTGAGCCCTCAAAAGTCAGGTACTGCATAGTATCCACCCGTTGTTATTATTGTTATACGGTTATGTATGATCCGATTATAAACATTACTTAATAAAAATCAATGGACTTAATATCAATGGTATTTACTCGTAAAATATAGGTATCTACACAGATTTTTATACATAAAGACAGCCAGTTATAGAGCACACTTATCTCTCTATTCAACAGTATTGACTTCAAACTTTCCCCTTTTGGGCATAGCTATCTACACGTAAGTATTCAGAGCCCCCTAGTTTATATTCTCAGGCTGCTAGTCAGGTAGCTCCCTCTCCTGCTGGAGAGGGTTGGGGTGAGGAGAATAAAATTAAGGCTTTTTTTATTTTCCCCTCATCCAACCTTCTCCCTCTGGAGCATAGGTATCTACACAAGTCTTAAAGCCTTCTCCAGATTGTATTCCGTGCCTCCATACGGGCTACGGTTCTGATGCTACGCGCTCTTTGTTGTATTTCATGAGAGGGAAAGCATTCAATTGCTGCGTAACATGAGTCACTAAAGCAAACAGCATATTCTAATGTCTCCCCACCCAACCCTCCCCAGCAAGGGAGGGCTTTAAGAGCTCATTTGCTTTTTAGTCGTTTTTGCCTAATGTATAAGGAGATCTTATCGTTACTTTTTATTGGTTCTTTGTGAATAGTTGCATTGCTATAAAGGAAGCAGGGTACTGAGTTTTGTGGTCTGCCACTAATTCTATATTTTAAAAATGGTAATTTATCGCTTGAATTCAGCGGTATTAAGCTTGTGCCGTTACGTTTTTTTAGCGATAATGCGACCAATTTCAAAAAAACTTTGGTTTGTATTATGAATGAAGTTATGACTCAGGGAGTTGAACTTATGCTTACGGGCATGGGTATCGTATTCCTTTTCCTTGTGATGTTAATTGGTGCTGTTAAATTAATGGCTTATTGTGTAACAACCTTTTTTCCTGAAGATGTTACGCCTGCTGCCGCACCTATCCCTGCTCCAGCCTCTAATGGTCATGGTGCTACTCCAGCGGTAACGGCTGCTATATCAGCTGCAGTTCATCAACACAGAGCAAAATAAATTATTTTCTAATTTATTTTAATTATTCAAAAGTAAAGCAACGACAAAAAGTCATAGGAAATATACATGGCAGCGACAAAGAAACCTGTAGGCATTACTGAGGTTGTCCTTAGGGATGCTCACCAATCAATTTTGGCAACACGGCTACGTATCGAAGATATGTTGCCAATTTGCGAGCAGTTAGATAAAGCTGGCTATTGGTCAATTGAGTCATGGGGTGGAGCAACATTTGATTCATGTATTCGTTATTTAGGGGAAGACCCTTGGGAGCGTTTACGTTTATTGAAAGCTGCGATGCCTAATACACCACAACAAATGTTATTTCGTGGGCAAAATATTTTAGGTTATCGACATTATGCGGATGACGTAGTTGATAAATTTGTTGAGCGTTGTGCTGTTAATGGTATTGATGTTTTTCGTATTTTTGATGCGATGAATGATATGCGCAATATTGAGCATGCGGTTAAAGCTGTGCTTAATACTGATGCTCATGCTCAAGGTGCTATTTCATATACTAAAAGCGCAGTACATACACTTGAGAAGTGGATTGTGCAGGGCAAGCAAATTGAAGATATGGGTGCACACTCTATCTGTATTAAAGATATGGCGGGTTTATTAACGCCTTATGATGCGTTTGATATGGTAACGGCTTTAAAAGAAGCGGTTGATATCCCAGTACATTTACATTGCCATGCAACAACAGGGTTAAGTGTTGGTACTTTAATTAAAGCAATTGAAGCGGGTGTTGATAATGTTGATACCGCAATTTCTTCATTAAGTATGACTTATGGGCATAGCCCCACAGAATCAATTGTTGCTAGTTTAGCGGGTCAAGAGCGTGATACCGGCTTAGATTTAGAAAAATTAGAAGATATTGCAGATTATTTTCGTGGCGTACGTCAAAAGTATGCAGAGCATGAAGGTAGCTTAAAAGGGGTTGATGGACGTATTTTGTTAGCGCAAGTGCCAGGCGGTATGTTAACTAATATGGAAAGCCAGCTTAAAGAGCAGGGCGCTGCTGATAAGTTTGCTGAAGTATTAAAAGAAATCCCACGCGTTCGCGAAGATTTAGGTTTTTTACCTTTAGTAACACCAACGTCACAAATTGTTGGTACCCAAGCGGTACTTAATGTGATGACGGGTGAGCGTTATAAGTCAATTAGTAAAGAAACGGCAGGTGTATTAAAAGGCGAATACGGCGCAACTCCAGCCCCTGTAAATGCTGAATTGCAAGCGCGTGTTTTAGACGGTGCTGAGGTGATTACTTGTCGTCCAGCGGATTTAATTGAGCCAGAAATGGATAAATTAATTGCTGAAGTACAGAAAAAAGCAAAAGAAGAAGGCGTGACTTTAGCGGATAACGTTGAAGAAGATGCGCTAATTAATGGTTTATTTGTACAGACCGGTTGGAAGTTTATTGCTAACCGTGGCAATCCTGACGCGTTTGAGCCTGCTCCAGACCCTGAGGCGTTTGCAGCTAAAAATGCACCACAAACAGATGCAGCAAGTTATACCGTGAATGTGAATGGTCAAAACTTTAATGTAGCAGTGGGGCCAGGTGGGGCAGATTTAGTGATTGGTGCTTCTTCAGGTTCTGCGCCAGCCGTAACAGCTGCTGCAAGTACGGGTGAAGGTGTTGAGTCGCCATTAGCCGGTACCATTTTTAAAATAAATGTAGCACCGGGTTCAGTGGTTCAAGAAGGTGATGTCGTTATTATCTTAGAAGCAATGAAAATGGAAACAGAAGTGCGTGCACGTGTTTCTGGTACAGTGAGCTCCGTCAATGTGAAAGAGGGTGATGCTGTTGCAGTGGGTCAATTCCTTATTAGCTTGTAAATAGCTTACTTATTTACGATATTTTTATAACCACCTATTAGCGATATGTTAATAGGTGGTTATTTTATGTTTGTTGCTTCATCTTGGTGTTAACTCAATTAATATGAGTGCCGAATAAGTAGTTTCAAACATATTTTTTTAAATTTTAAAGAGACATACTTATGGAAAATCTCAAACTTTTATGGGAAAGCACAGGTATTTATAATTTTGAAGGTCCACAAATCGTAATGATGTTAGTGGGTTTCTTATTACTTTTCCTTGCGATTAAAAAAGGTTTTGAGCCTTTATTGCTGCTGCCTATTGGTTTTGGTGCTATTTTAAGCAATATCCCTGTTGCCGGGATTTCTGATCCTGGTGGCCTTTTATATTACTTATATGCGGGTATTAAAACAGGTATCTTTCCACTGCTAATTTTTATGGGTGTAGGCGCAATGACCGATTTTGGTCCGATGCTTGCAAACCCTAAAACTTTATTATTAGGTGCGGCGGCACAATTTGGTATTTTTACCACCTTGTTAGGTGCATTGGCTTTGAATATGATTCCAGGTATGGAATTTAGTATGTCAGATGCGGCAGCGATTGCTATTATTGGTGGAGCAGATGGCCCGACGGCTATTTATGTAGCCTCTAAATTAGCGCCTGATTTACTCGGTGCGATTGCGGTAGCGGCTTATTCTTATATGGCGTTAGTTCCGTTGATTCAGCCCCCTATTATGCGTGCGTTAACTACAAAAGAAGAACGTAGTATTGAAATGGTTCAGTTGCGTCATGTAGGTAAAGTTGAAAAAATTATTTTTCCTTTAATGTTATTGGTTTTATGTACTTTATTACTACCTTCAGCGGCACCTCTAGTAGGTATGTTCTGTTTAGGTAACTTAATGAATGTATCGGGTGTCGTTGAGCGTTTAAGCAAAACCTCGCAAAATGAATTAATCAATATCGTGACTATCTTTTTAGGTTTATCGGTAGGTTCTAAAATGAGTGCTGAAGCGTTCTTGCAGATGACTACATTAGGTATCTTAGGTTTGGGTGCGGTTGCATTTTGTATCGGAACGGCTTCTGGTGTGTTGATGGCTAAATTAATGAATAAGTTTAGTGATGTACCTATTAATCCGTTAATTGGAGCGGCGGGTGTATCTGCTGTGCCGATGGCGGCGCGTGTTGCTAATAAGGTTGGCTTAGAAGATAACCCACATAACTTTTTATTAATGCATGCGATGGGACCTAATGTTGCGGGTGTTATTGGTTCGGCAGTTGCCGCGGGTGTATTATTAAGTCTAGTGCAAGTTAGCTAGTTGGCTTCTTTCAGTTGACGTAAAACGTATTTACGTCAACTGAAGTACTTGCTAGAACGCATTAGCTTTTCTTAGCAAGCTCTCCTTTTTTACAAATTCCAAATTAACACTTCCCCCGATACTTTCAACAGAGAGTGACAAGAAGTGCCTTCCACTACCTTGTTTGAACGTATACTTTTATAGTTTTAACAAATAGCATCAGCATCGAATGCTGCCAAAAAGAGATAGCTATCTACACAAGTCTTAAAGCCTTCTCCAGATTGTATTCCCTTCACATTCAATTACTGTGTAACATCAGTAATTAATAAGTGGAGGTTCAAAAGAATCTGTAGCCCGTATGAAGCTTGCGTAATACGGGGTTTCGATGCGCTGTTTATCCCG
>ENA-OSET01001615-OSET01001615.1-sediment-metagenome-genome-assembly--contig:-NODE-1615-length-23200-cov-4.886693_pt1 | contig 23200 bp, 19 predicted proteins | sample MGYA00237882_ERZ534229 | MGnify/ENA primary metagenome ERZ534229 (study PRJEB26408, sample SAMN06266212) | sediment metagenome | isolation source: Hudson Canyon methane seep mesocosm | place... | reverse complement strand
CAAAGTTAGCTATCAGCTTTGATAGATCCGGGTCGATTTTATGTCCGCTTACGAAGGTACGGTTAGCATTGGCCTGACATTACCCCGTTAGGCTAACAATTGACCCGCTACGGTCATTACCTCAAACCTCTTTTAACCCAAACCAGCAGCGCGTGGCTCCCTATCTCGAAAATATACCGTAACTTACTGATTTATATAGAACAGCTTTTTGATAAAGGGAAACTGTTGAACAAGTTATTTTGAGCCAAATGTGTGTTTTGTCAGAGCGGACTGAGTAAGCTATGATTGTAACTTATTGAATAGTTAAAAATTCTATGGATAGCCAGTAAACGGTCCCTCTTGTTCAAGGAACCATCTAGATATTAGGCCGTAGGCCCTTGAATAATCTGTTAGGAGTCTAGAATGCGTGCAGAGCTCACCAATGAGGAACTCATTCAGCTGTATGATGCGGTTTCTGGCAACGTCAACACCCAGTTCGAACTTTGGATTACTATCACTTTTGCCGTGATAATAGCGTCTTACATAGCTGGACACCGCCTCGTAAAATCACTTCGATATCTCATAGCAACACTTTACACCGCTGTGTCGGCCCTCCTTATTCTGATGCTTATTAGAGCTGTGCAGTTTCCGCAACAGTTTGATGTTATGATTTTTGGCGCTTCTTCGACGAGCAATGTAGTTACGGCTATAGTCGTGTTGCGTACCGCTGTGTGGGTTCTAGGCACAATTGCTACGATCGTGTTTATTTTCAAGGGGCACAAAGACGATGGAAGCGGCGATGCCTAACAACAAGTTAAGGCATGCGACAGCAAGCTGCACATGCTTAAAGCGATAGGTGGATGCGATGACCGTGAAAGACATTTCCTCGGCGTCGAATGGCTGCAGATTGGCCGCAATTGTAGGCCTCTTCTATATAATCATATGCATAGTGCTGGTCGTATTCCCAGATTATATTCTTTCGAGATTTGACTGGGCTTCTCAGATAGGCCTCCATATTACTGTGCTACTCGATCTAATCTTTGGAATTGTTTTCATCTGGGCAGCACCTTCTTCCCGCTTTCCAGAAGGTTTCAATGTACTTGGTTCAATACTACTTTTGGGTGCAGTTTTCTATTTTCTGATCCCTTTGGATGTGTGGGTAAACTACCTTAACTGGTGGTTGAAAGAACAGCTAGTACTAACTCGGGTTCTATCTGGACTATTTGGGATACCATTCGGTGTACTTGTAGTGTTGGGGGCTATTGATCCTTCTGATAGCGCATCGGATGAATCCACCTAACTGCGCGCTAATGTCTGAAGTTGTTAAGGGTTGTCGGACACCAGCCCACCAGCACAGACCTCTAATCTTGTTCGAGACCTTCTGGGCAGGTGTCCGACTGGCCTCAATGGAGGAAACCGCGGGGCAAGAACGTCGATGCAAAGCACATCAATTGTTAGATGTCCTGTTGTGAACATCTGATCGAAAAAGCTAATAGAAATGGTTAATAGAACTGCACCAAAGACAATAGCCTAGCGTTAGAGCTGCGGATAATACTTTTCGGCGCCCGGGTAGGGTAGGTTACGAGTATGGCTACCCCATATCCAGAATTTTAGCCGCCTTATTCCCCTCGTCAGTAGCGCCGAACTTCCAATAGCTGCTGGCATAGATGTCATTTTTGGCGACACCTCGGTCTTGCTTGAAATACTTACGCATGGCTCGCATGGCGTTAAATTCCCCTGCGACCCATATAGTGGGTCGCCCATTTTGCCAGGCAAGTGATATTACTTTGTCAGCCAAAGGGCTATTACTTTCATTGGGGTGAGAGTTGATAATCCAGTGTACGTCGATGCCGACAGGGCATGTGAGCTCTACAATATCGGATTCTTCAATTACCTCGAGTACCGCATACCCTCGCGCGTCACTGGGTAATTGTTCAAGGTTAACGCTAATAGCCGGAAGTGCGCTCATATCGCCAGCAAGGAAAAACCAGTCGGCGGTATGATCTACAAGTTTGGTAGGACCGGGTCCATTAATGGCTATTTCATCTCCTTCGTTTGCCTTCATGGCCCAGGCTGATGCAGGGCCGTTGTCGCCATGCGTAACGAAATCAAGGTTGAGTTCAAGTGCTTGTGGATCAAAAGATCGGATCGTGTAGCTGCGCATACGAGGTTTTGTTCCCGTCAGTACACCTTTGATTCCGGAGTTCATTTTTGTTTCGCCGTCTTTTGGAAACAGCAACTTTACGTATCCACTTTCTTGTCCCTCTGGAAATCCTTCCAGATTTTCACCGCCAAGCGTGAGTCTTAACATGTTGGGTGTGAGGTTCTGACGACGAAGAACGGTTAATGTTCTTGATATTCTGGGCATCTAATTTATCCACGGTGATGGTTATGAAACATCTTAATGGTAATGATTATCATTTGCAAGTGGCAAAGTATCTAACGTCATTGGGCTGCAGCTATTGAGTATTGTTTGTTTCGATTGACGTAATCTTGCTGACGGCTGGGCTGGGCTGGAATGCGGCGGTTCCGCTGAAGATCGGGACGGGAAAATATCAAACCGCTGAAAGGCGCAGGGTTGATCAGTTAGAGCGAGTCATTGTGTTAGCAGAGCCGGATGATCCAAACTGACCTATTGCATGGCCTCGTAAGAACCCGGGAATACGGTGCTAGCGCTCATTGGCCGACTAAACGGGTGGGGCGCTGATCCGCGAGTGGGTTGCAGCGATGGACGCGAAAGCTGACTAGGGTTTACGCCGTTTTGTCCATTTTCACCGTTGTGAGAACGCCGAGGCCAATAACGAATAACATCGCGATGGAGGCCATGCCGATTCGTTGAGAGTTGAACGCATTGGTAAAGAACTCCACCAACATTGGTCCTATCCAGACGGTGACGGTGCCAGCGATGGCATAGAGTCCGAAGAATTCACCACTACGTCCCGGCGGTGCAAGATGGACGAGCATTGAGCGGCTAGAGGAAATGCTGGCCGTAGCGGTAACGGCGACGATGCTGATTGTGCCGAGATAGACGACGTCAGACAGCGACTTGAAGATGATGCCATCCCAGACTAGAGCATTATCGATCAAGCCGAAGAAAAGCGTCTCGCGCGTGATCGACAGTTGCAAAACCAGGCTGGTAACCATAACGACGATTTCGATGATCAGAGCAATTTTTGGGCCCAGCTTTGTATCGAGCCAGCCACCAAATATACCGCCCCCAAATGCCCAAATTGAGCCGAAAACAGCATAGATGGTCATCTCCAGAATTCCCCAACCGAGAAATAGCGAGACGTAAACTGCACCGAGCGCCAAAAAAGCGGCCATAGCGTCAGCATAGAGCATCCGGGCGATGAGGTATTTCATCATTTCCCGGTAATGGCTTGCTTCGCGGATGGTTTTGACCACGCCGTTAGCGCCATCTTTGAAGGCTTGAATCCAGCTTGCGCCTTTTGTTCCGCCGTCTTCTGCATACATGAAAAATGGGATCGAGAATACGGCTAGGCAGGCCGCGCAAATCGGCCCCGCGAGCCTCTGGATTTCAAACTTGCTAGCGTCCACACCAAACAGTGGTTCAGCAAATGGCCATTGGTTCATGGCCGGTAGGGTAAACATCAAAACCAGGGCGAGCATTAGCAAGGCCGCCGACAGGTTACCCAGAGCCAATCCAAGACCGGAAATGGCGGGCAGCGATTTCTGTGCCCCTGAAACCGCCAGCATCGAATTATGCGTGACCTCGGAATACGTATAGCAAACATAAGCAACCATCAAAACAATCGTTACCGTGGTTGTGCTCAGGCCGCCTTCGCCGGGAATAGCGTACCAGAGCATCCACGACATCAGCGTGATGATGCCGAGGAAGATGGCCAGCAGGGGCTTTCGCAAACCGCCTCGGTCTAAAGCCGCACCGAGGAAAGGTGCGGTGAAGGCCGCGACGAGCCCGGCGCCTTTGGTAACCGCCGCAATGGCGGATTGCCCTTTGGCGTTAAGTGTTTGCTGTGCTTCTTCGGGGGATAGCCCGTCGAGAATACCGCTGGCTCTAACGTCTGCACCAATGATCTCCCTGGCGAAGTAGGGCGCAAAAATGTAGATGACAACGAGGATATAATAAGGGTTGCGCGCCCATTCGAAAATAGCCCAGGCAAACCCGGTTTTGTTAATTGCGCCGCCAGTTCCATAGTGCGATGAATGGTCCGCGGGCTCAGCCATGGCATTGGTTGCAACAATATCAGTCATTCAGGTTTCCTTATATACGCTCTGTCGACGGTAACGAATGGGGTCATCGAAACCCTTTTGCATGATCCCGCTATATGTCCATCTAATACTAGGTCTGCTTAAGAATATTTCATTGTTTGAGCCAAAAGCTCTCGGTAGCAATTACTCTGTTGGCTTGTTGAATCTGTATGGCAAATCGAAAAGCGTTACAGCCACAACTATTGCGCCTGTACATTCCGCCTCCGCTACAGTTTCTCAGTTTAACCCAAGCGGATCCTCGTTTTATTGGAGTCACCTGCCATCACGGTGTCGAACAGACACCAATCAAGAGCGGATAACATTATCACGGTGTCGAGAAGAGTGAAAGTTTCGCAATACGCTAGATGTTAGTAATTGGGATAGCGATCTACTCGCTGAGCCGAAGATTTAGCCGTACCCCTCTTGCTGCTGATTGAGCTACCCATGTTTGGAAAGTAGTCTTTACTCGTTTGTAGCTGTGGCAGCAGTGCGCAGCCGCTACAGAAACCTTGATTTTAGTGTATTGATGGAAATTCCTTTTTTGCTAGAAATTCATACTGCTGTGTTCTACGCTATGTTATTGGCATACAATGGAATATTGATATAAATTTACAACCCAGACAAAATGTTTAACGAACCACCGGACGAATGTGGCCGGCTAGAACGGACACGTTGATTTTTACGCTGGGATCGCCTCCTATTTAATTGGCGATGTATACCTCAAACTCGAATCAGATTTTCTTTTAAGGAAAGCAATGAAGTATTCCATCTATATTGTGTTCGCTACAGCATTATTTATTTCGATTGGTTCAAATGCTGAACCTGCGAAGAAAGTGCTAATTATTGTATCAAACATGATTGATATGGGAGATCCAGATAAACACGATGCTAGAAATAATCTATGGGAAATTGCGCCGCCCTACCATATTTTTTTGAGTCATGGATACGATGTTGATTTTGTTTCACCCAATGGAGGGGACGTACAATTTATGATGGACCCACTAGGTATCAGTAGTTATACCATAAAATATGAGGGGTTTATGGATAAGGCAAAGAACTCCTTCGCTCCTAAGCAAATTGATCCTAGTCATTATTGGGGGGTTTATATTGGTGGTGGGTACGGTCCGTTATTTGATGTTGCTAATAATAAAGATTTACAATCAATTATCGCGAAAATATATGAATCAGGTGGAATTATTGGAGCGGGAGGCCATGGTGCGGGCTCCTTTGCAAATGTTGTTTTGTCTTCTGGTCAGTTTCTCGTTAAAAATAAAAGAATAGCTGGTTTTCCCAACTCGACAGAAGAGTCTAAATCATGGGCAAAACAAGGTAGTTTGCTTCCGTTTTTTGTTGAAAGTCAGTTAAATAAAAATGGTGCAATTGCACAAAATAAACAAACATTGGAAAATAAACAGGATGTGGTTGTTGACCAAAGAATTGTTTCCACAATGTTTTTACCTTCCGCAGCTCTTGTCGCAAAAGAAATGATAATTTTAAACAAATAGTCAGGGCAGTTAACCGTGCGTCACTATCTGTCGTTGGTACAAAGAGCTATTGTTGTGATTTTCTTATTAGTCTAACGATTAAACCGCTCTCTCTGGTTCAGTGGTGTTACAACTACTATTTCAATGCCACCTTTAGTCCCAGTAAAACTGGAGTTGAGACTGCCGGGGCAATCTCCCTCACTATTACTTAGAAAACGGATAAAACAGTTACGCAAAGCTGCAGATTATAAAACGGGAGTGGATTATCTGTTGTTTGCGAAAACACAGTGAGGTATGTTAACGCCTATTGATCATATTTTCTCTAACGAGCTTACTAGATTACAATTAGGAGTCTTTTTGTGAAGTCCATTGCATTAATGATAATACCGGCAATAACTTTGATTCCATTAGATGGTACGGCCGATTGCGTATCCAGAGGTTTTGAAGAATCCGAGATAAATGTGATGAATGCATATATCGCCTATTACGGTCGCCCCGCAGATTCTGCTGGTTTAGCTTATTGGGCAAACAGAATTAATGAGGAAGGTGGAGACCTTTCGGCGATTATTGATGATTTTGGATTCTCACAAGAGTATAGCGACCGGTTTGGTTCTTTAAGCAATACAGATTTGGTCACTAATTTATATGTCCAGTTATTCAACCGAAATCCGGACCAGGCGGGGCTGGATTTTTATGTTGATGAACTAAATTCTGGGCGACGCTCTTTACAAAGCATCTCGTTGGATATCCTCAATGGTGCACAAAATGACGATGTAACAATATTAACAAATCGACGACTGGTCTCTCAACATTTCGTCACACAAACCGAGGCTTCAAACACGCAAGTGGGCACAACGTTTTACAATACGTTGATGTCGGCGGTGACCGGATCATCAAGTTCAACGATCGCGGCGTGTGACAGTACTAGTGCTGAAATTGTTGCACAAGGCGGTATACTGGATAGCGATGGACCTGTGAACATAGGCGATAACCGAGAGCTGAGTGCTGGAAACGGCAATTGCTCTTCTGTCAAATATCCTGTTGATGGTACTGTTGTTGAATACGATATCGATTCGGGTAATGGCATAACGCAAATGACGACGACCACAGTTTCGGCGAGTCAATCACTTCTCGAAATCAACTCAGTAATCACCTCTTCCTTTGGTAATAGCGTTTCATCCTCGACCTCTAATAACACGTTTTCATATCAAACCGTTGATGACTACGTTTTCCAGACCAAGGTTGTTACGGTCTCGTCTAGTTCAAGCTCGTCAGGAACGATCACAAGCGAGTCAACGCATGCGCCTCCTTTAATGCTGACTCCCGCAACCAGGTGGTGCGAGGGTCAATCATGGTTTAGGGCAGAGGGAGAGAAAACAGATACTATTTCTAGCAGCTCAACGGGCACCAATACACAAACGTCCGCGTTTCCTTCGGGCGCAAGCATTGTTGATTCGGTAAATGAATCTGTGACGGTCGGGGCAGGTACGTTTAGTACAGTGAAAACAACTACTGAGTTCGATGGCGTCCCAGGCGGGACCGGTATTACATGGGTCGATGTTGTAACGGGAAATATCGTCCTACAAAAATCCTATGACAAATCTGACAACCTTCAGTCGACGACAACAGCTACGCTAATACGCTAGGCTGTTCTTTACTGAATTTTTTTGTGTCTACGGCCATGCAGACATTTTTGCGCAATCAGCTTCCGCACAATCCATAATAACAGATAGAGATACCTCTATTGCTTACGGCAAGCGTTTTGTTACACCTTTCCCCTTAGTCTAAGCGACGTCCGCCACCGCTGGGTCCATACTACGCTAGGGCCCGAAAGATGGCGCAAAAAGAGCTGTACGCCTCGATAGTTTCGGGGCAACATCAATTCTGGAAAATATTTTGCGACGGAATTTTCGGCTTCGACCGTATAAGTAGTTAACAATTTTCGCTTTTGAGCGTTGATTTTCAAATGACTACTGAGGAGTTTTACCATGTTTCGATCGTTAATCACTGTTCTGTCGGCAGCGCTGCTGTGTCTGACGGTCGCCTTACCTATTGACGCGGCAGACCACCGCAGAGTAGCTAAACATGCGCAACTAAAGACTCTTCCAAAAGCTCATCAAAGAATTGTCCATAAGCAAAAACAGTATGTTTACACTGGCGGTCGGTTTTATCGACCGAGCAATGGATTGTACCTCGCAATCACAGCTCCTATTGGAGCCATAGTTCCGGCGCTGCCCGGGGGATACGTCACCTTTGGTATTGGTGCATCGAGGTATTTCTATCATGGCAGTATTTATTACCGGCCTGTGCCTGGCGGCTACATTGTGATCGAAAAGCCTGCTCAGGCAGAAACAGTATTGGTAAGTACAGGTTCCGATAGGCATATCATTTACCCGGCTGCGGGTCAGAGCGCTGAGCAGAAAAAAAGAGACAAGTACGAGTGCCATGAATGGTCTAGATCAGAAACTCTTTTTGATCCTACCCAATCCGACTCGGACCCATTGTTGCGCGCCGATTACCAGCGAGCGATGCTTGCTTGTCTTGAAGCTCGTCAATACGTTGTTAAGTAAGGTGTTATAAATAATGACCAAAAATCCTTAGCATTTGAAATTATTTCGCGACAGGAGTGATTGTCGTAACGATCGTCGTGAGGCCTTACGCAGAAGAAACCAAACTACGAGCGAAATGCTCGCGCGGTTGGTTACAGAAATGCTTCAAATGGGAGCGGACAAGAACGAAGTAACAGCGGAGCTTAATGAAGATCGCGACAAATTCATCAAACACATTAGTAATGACCGAACGAATTGAGATAAGAAGTACGGTTTCCATTTCACTTTTTGGGCTTCATTGGTGAGCAGCATAAGCAACGGTTTTTGGCGTCCTGGTTGACGTGCCGGTTATGCTGTCGCTTGTGGCTGTTGTCAACGGGAAAGTTCTGGGTTTCGCGATGCCTGATAATGTTGCCAATATTCATTCGCCTGCGTGGCAAAGTGATTTTACCTGGAACAGGCAACTCGAGGCCAATAACAAAAGTCGTTGAGGCGTGCGGGACATCAAACAACGTTCATTTTACCTAGGATATTCAATGCTTAAACATTTTTTTCCATCTAGATTTCTTTTTTTGTTCCTGTTTTCTATTCCTGCGGTAAATGCTCAAGACTATTCAGCGCAAGTGCAAGAGATGTATGTCGCCTATTACAGCCGCCCGGGAGATCCCGCTGGCGTTGATTTTTGGGTTAGTAAGCTCGCGCAAAGTAGTGGAAACCTTACGGCCATTATTGACCAGTTTGGTAATTCCACAGAATATAACGATAGGTTTTTAGGTCAATCCGATAGTGAATTAATCAATAATATTTACCTCAATCTATTTGGCAGGGATACCGATTCCGGCGGTATGGAATTTTACCTTGATCGTTTACAAAGCGGAGCGATGACGTTGGTGACTATTGCGCTGAATATTTCTGATGGTGTGGTTGATGGTACCGATGACGCTGTTATCGTTAATAACAAATTGGTCTTAGCCGCGGCCTATACTGCTGAGGTTGCCGCCCAAGAAGCCGAATATGGCGGCGAGCAAATTGCGGCGGCGGTTGAACTGGTCGCTTCTGTTAACAGTTCGCAGTCGTCCTTAGACTCTGCACTTGACAGTCTAGCCGAGCTAGTAGCGCCTGCTGCGGATAATCAAATAGACTTTGATGCAAACCCCAACCTAAGCGGTCAATTTAGAGATGCCGTATTGGTGAATCGTAACCCTGATTGCAGAGCCTATGCTACCGATACAAACGAGGGCGATTATAATTCCTCTCAAATCACAGATATTTCTTCAGGAATTAGTGAGAGTGTTAGTCTTGTGGAAATCCAAATGGTTATTGCCAGCAATTGGAATGCGAGCATTTACGATTACGAAAATGTGCAAACGACCACGGATGTAAGTCTAGCGACGCACTGCAGAATGGTTTCAAATATGGTTCCTAACCACACTTTCGGTGTTGAAGTGACCGGACCCAATGGTGATGGCTGGATAAATGCTATTGATCACAGCGACACGGAAATTACGTATATTCCCGTCAACCCGGTAAAAACTAACACCCCGACTGATACACCCAGAAACCCCCCTATTTATGACTTCGACGGTATACTTCTTAACGGGGTTGGCATTGCTATGGATTCGGGTTTTTGCTACCAACCTGGAGTGGTAAGCGGTCCGCTTTCATTACGATCCAACGCGGCGGGGAATGCCTCCGGTTGCGGTCCGCAAAATACGTGGTTCGAGCTGCCAGCCTACACAATTTGGGATCAAAATGCGGAGAATATGGCGGCGGTATTTGATGATTATTTTGGTCATGGTTTTGTGGCCACATACCATTACCACGCGCTTACCCACCCATTGCAAGAGGACAATGATCAAACTCATCCTCCGTCGAATGGACAACCTTCACCTGTTATTGGTTTTGCGGCTGATGGGTTTCCGATTTACGGTCATTGGTTGGAAAATGAAAATGGTGAGTTAGTGAAGGCAGAGTCGGGCTATGAAACTTATAGTGAAAATTCACGTACACCGATACCGACTGCGTTGCACGGTACGCCGCCCACGCCTTGGGATATTGCCAACAATCCGGAAGGCTTCGATAGCGATTTTGGTTTGGATATGGGTCGTTACGAACAGGATTGGTTCTTTTCTGGCACAGGAAATTTAGATCAGTGCAACGGAACATATGATCGCGATGGTAATTATGGATATTACATTACAGACAAATACCCATTCGCTCCCCCCTGCGTATTTGGCGCTCGCGATCCGTCGTTTGGAAAAATTTCGCCTAGCCTACCGTAAGGTAATAGTTGACCACTACATAACTCGGGGGTAGGCCGTTAAGAAGGGGCATAAAAAAGAAAAAGGGGATCGATAAAAAATCATCAGTTTGGTTCGTTTCTGGCACACTTGTAGCCTTTAGTCTCGATGATTTCGCGGCTTTGTTAAGTCCGTTATTGAACGGGTAGCGAGCCTTAGCTTGGCGCTACTCCTATAACGCGCTTTCGGACTTTTTAGAAAATCGACTACTGCCTAATTATTACGTTATGAATAACCGAGATTGGATGTTTTCGTGGAAAAACAATATATTAAAGAAATAGGAAACGGTAATCATTCCAAACTGTGCCGACTTGCCCTAGGTTTTCAGCTTATCACGACAAGTCGGTACACTAAGCCTTAAATGACCAATTCGGTTTTCCCACAATGGGAAGATTGAAAAATAAATGGAGGCTATCAATGAACTCACCAGCTTACCTGGTCATCTCTGGATGTATTTTCGGAATTGTAGCCATTCTACATCTGCCTTCGTATAATCAATGAATGGTCAATGGAGCTTAGCCCGTGGGCGGTCCCGATGTGGGTATCCTGGATTGGCATGATTGTCTCGCTGATTCTTTGTATCTCTGTATTTCGGTTAGTGTCTCGGTCGTAGATATTATTCAAGGGCCATCTAACAAGTGCCGACAGTTCGCCACTCCGGGGCCGAACTCCAGAACCGCAGCGTGGTTTACAGCACCGCTGCGGCAATCGTTTATACCGAAGAGAAGCTAGTTTTATGCCTGAACCCGATCCAGCGAGAATCATGACCTTTGCATCGCCGAAAGATCTTGGCCGGTGGCTTAAAGTGAATCACGCCACCGAAAGTGAACTGTGGGTGAAGATATTCAAGAAAATGTCTGGGATTGCGAGTGTGACTTGGGACGACGTCGTGATTGAGATGCTGTGCTGGGGCTGGATCGATGGCGTCAAGAAGTCAATTGATGACCAGGCCTATCTCCAGCGAGTCACTCCAAGAAAGGCACGAAGCAACTGGTCAAAAAGGAACAGAGAGCATGCTGAGCGCTTAATAAACGAGGGCCGGATGACGGAGGCAGGACTCATGCATGTTCGTGCCGCCAAAGCAGATGGCCGGTGGGAGAATGCCTATACGGCAAGTGAAATGAAAGTACCGGTGGATTTCCTCGCAGCATTAGACACCAAGCCGAAGGCGAAGCAGTTTTTTGAAACGCTGACTAAATCGAGTCATTATGTCATCGCGCACGGATTGACAAGTGCGAAGAAACCCGAAACCAGACAGAGGCGATTTTCAAAATTCATAGACATGCTTGTCAGCGAAGAAAAGCCGACTTAGTCTTCAAAAAAGACGAAAATGACATAACGAATAAGGATAAGTCGCGGCTGCGCGCTACTTATCCTTATTCGTTATGTTCTGGCTTACCTTGGATATTTTTGTGCAAGGCGTTGGATTGGGAATAGCCATAGGCGTTGTTTTTTCGGCTTCTCCTGATACCAAGAGCAGTGATGGTGACGCTGCCGAACAACCCAGTGTAGGTGGTAACGAAACATAACAATCCAATCTTGGAGACGCCAAACCTCGCGCGTCGTAACGGCGTTTATCTCTGTTCTTGGCACATTTGGACTAATTTCGCGGCTTTGTTACGTCCGTTGTTGAGAGTATAGTTAGCCTTAGCCTGACGTTATTCCTTTAGCGCGCTTTTGACCCTGAACAGACGGTTTTCTGCCTGGCTGTCTAGAGTAAATATTGGGATGACATGTGTTCGGTTGTTCGACTTTTCGCTAAAATCACCTAGGACATATGGCCTAAAGTGCAGGCTCTAAGGCGTTTGCCCAATTCTTTTTGTGTGCCCAAGCAGTAACTTACTACCTAACTGGTTTATAGCCAGTTTAATTTGGAGGTTATTATGTTTGAGCACAACTCTTCCTATCCCGCGTATGCAAAAGTTATACATTTGGGAGTCGCCGTATTTGGTATCGCGGCTTTCCTAACAGGAGAGCTGGCAGAAGATGGCAGCGCATCAACAGGTTATTTACTGCATGCCTACCTTGGTCTATCTTTAGCCGCGTTCGTCCTAGTTCGTATTATATCTGGGTTTACAACCACGAAAGAACTATCATTCAAGGGCTGGTCCCCATTTTCCCGGCTGCAGTGGGGACTGGCCCTAGAAGACTTTAGGACACTATTGAGACTGGGCGTCCCTGAACGTGACAAGCACCAAGGTCTGGCGGGACTAACCCAAGCGTTTGGTCTTATTGTTTTCTCATGGATGGCCCTGACGGGTACCGGGCTATTTTTCCTTGGGGGCGGCGTAGAGACTGACGTTCTTGAGCTTATTGAAGAACTTCATGAAGTAGGCGAGTCACTGATTCCGCTCTATTTGGGTTTGCATGTGGGCGCGGTCATACTCCATACGCTGAGCGGAAACCCCATATGGAAGAAAATGTTCGCCATTAAGTAACGCCGCAGAGCGTTTAGGATGAGATGAAGACATTCGGAAAATATCTGCCAGCAATGGTACTGGCTTGTGCAACATCGTTTTTTGCATATGACATCATCCTTGATCTTGTTAGTGGTGGAGATAGCCTCTTACATGTTCTTGTTGAGTTAGTGGTATTTGTAGCGATATCGTTTGTTTTATTTCGCGAATTACAACACGTCAAGCTTTTGAACACTGTGATCAAAGAAGAAAAGTCGAAAACAGCCCGGCTTGCCGGCGAGTTACTTTCGGTAATACTCGATCAATTTACTCAGTGGAGGCTTACTCCAGCGGAGAGTGATGTAGCATTGCTGCTTATCAAAGGTCTATCAATGAAAGAAATTGCGGAAGCTCGGGATGTTAAAGAGAAAACGGTTAGACTCCAAGCAGCAAGTGTCTACGCAAAATCTGGTCATGCGGGAAGACATGAATTATCAGCGCATTTCATAGAAGACCTGATGAGTGAACTGTAGTTGAAATGGCAGCTCGTGGTACATTTAGACCATTAGGTTTCGATCAGATTGGGGCTTTTTTAGGTCCGCTATTGTGTTTATATGGCGCCTTTGAGCTTCTTATGGAGTTAGGGCTCAATAGTCACTCTGAACAAACTGCGTTGGCTGCCATTGCATACTGACTTGGTTGTTCGATTGTTATTAACCCTGAACAGGTATTGAAAATCTGTTGAAGTAAGCCCCTCATTTGTCAGAGGTCGCCAACTGAGTTATGTTTGTAACACATTAAAAATGGAATCAAGTCTATAGATCGCGATTAAATCCGCATGCTGGTTCAATGCGCCATAAAAATATAATGGCAGGAGTTTAAGAGTAAAACTGTAGGGTTAAAAATGGCAGTACTAATTAACGATGTTTGATGCGCAATTGACCTCCTGCGTATGGTTTGAATTATTGGTGTACATTGTTTTAACAATTACTAAGAAGGAGAAGTTACGATGGGCAATAATATAGAGAAAGCCAGACATTTTTTTGATGCTTGTGAAACCGGTAAAGGTTGGGACGAATGTAAAGCATATTGTGATTCCGGGGCTACATTTTCTGCGCAAACGGGAGCATTAGCGGACATTGACACTCTAGAAGATTATACCGAATGGATGAAAAATCTTCTCACTCCGATACCAGATGGCCACTACGAATTGAAGAGCTTTTCAGAGGATCAAGAACGCCAATGTGTAACAGCTTTTGCAGTGTTTCATGGTACGCAGACGGGACCGGGTGGACCCGTTGATCCGACTGGTAGAACTATTGCCGCTGACTACGTCTACGCGATGCAATTCGAAGACGGCATCATTAAGCACATGACGAAAATATGGCACGATGGAATTAGTCTGGAGCAGCTTGGATGGGTATGAATTGGATCTAGCGTCTAACCAGCCAAAGTAACCCGACGGTTACGCGACCGATGTTTGCAACATTAATGTCTGTTCCTCGCACTAAGCGAGCTATCTGCGTCGAAATATTCGGGCCAATTTTATGCCCGTTTACGAAGGGTTAACAATCTTCGGTGGTGTCTAGTCCGTTTGGGCAAATAATTGACGCACACGTAACCCCCCCAAGCAAGGCATTTTCCCAGTGACGATAGGTGGTTGATTACGGCCCTTTGTTTCTTGCCCGCTGGGGAAAAGTAGCGTAAATTCGATCAATACTCAGTCGCTCCGTCCGCCTGTCATGATGACAAAACAAACGGCGATTTGGAATGGATAGCGCCACAGAAACTTGAAATGGAAAGGCAAAGTACTTTGAAAGCGCGATCTCGCGAGGAAGGTCGGAAGGTCGTTGATGCTTTCATCGGGGAGATAGGCAAACTACAGTGAAACTAGGAAAAGTTCATCTTTGAAATTTCCGTAATTTCAGGTGTTACATGGCTAAATTACCGTTAATTGTACTCATTTTATTGTCTAGTTTTATACCTTATAGTATTGCTGAACCCCTTGTAATTCGTACTGGTTTGGAAGAAAAATCCAAAGCCTTTCGGATTGCGCAGTCGTTTGCAAATGAGCTCGGTACAAGAGCGGGAACGAGCATAACACTACTCTCTCTTCCTGAGGAACGCGGCCTCAATTACCTGCAAGCAGGGATGATCGATGGAGACTTATCAAGGACATCGGGCTTGGAACACGACATGACAGGTCTAATTCGGATTAATGAACTGATTTTTGATCTTCCCTATATTGCTTACTGTATTAAGAAAGGAGTAACGGTGAATGGCTGGACAAGTTTGTACCCTTACTCGGTCGCTTATGTGCGCGGTTGGGAAGTCATTGCGAATAAACTAAAGCCAAATCATAAAAAGCTCTTTCGGGTCGATAGCGTTGAGGCCGGCCTAAACTTCATGGCGCTGGAACGAGCAGATGTTTTCGTAAGTATTCCTTTTCTGGTCGAGCCATTACTAAAACAAGAAGAATGGAAAAACCGGGGGGTAGTAGCACTTGAACCGCCTCTCGATGTGCTCAGCTTGTACTTGTACCTTCTTCCCAAACATGCGCAATTGGCGAAAAATATCGAGGTCTCGTTGAAGGCGATGAAACAAGATAATAGCTACTACGAGATATTGAACGGTTCAGGTTTCTAGACCCCGCTGCCCATTTTTTTGATTCTAATTGCGCATCCTAGATGGCTATATTCGGATGGCTATATTCGGATGGCTATATTCAGATAACTACGAGGCGTGCGATTGGTTCAACCCATCCTTTGTACAAAGGATGGGTTGATAATAGCGAGACGATTACCCATTGCGTGCTGTCTGCTGTAGATTCACTAGAGTGACGATGTTAATCCTTCCTAAGCTCTTCCATTTCAATAATGATTCCTTCGTCTGGTGCTACCGTGCCAGCGCAGATATCCGGATAAATTCCCTCTAAACCACTCAATCCGGAGAGCGTTTTTAGTTTAAGCCATGAGCGACTTTTTGCGACGGTTTGGGTGATGAAGTCGGCGGATTTCTTGTCAAAACCCTCAACACCCCAGTCTTTAATCCGCATTTGAATATGCGACGGAGCAAAAAACATTTCACTTCTCTCAGTGATAATTCCTTCGTTTGTGCCTGTTGCCTCCCAGTGGGTGATCCCGACATTAACGCAAAACTTCATATTGTCACCGAGGTGACTGTGTAGCTTACCCAGGACCTCACTGTTGCCAGACATATCGACTATTACTGCCGGTATATTGGGGTCAATGTCGGTGATGGAATCGTAGCTCACGCTAGAGTCGTATAAGCCTAGGGAATTGACCAAATCAAGATTGCGAGTCGAGGTCATACCGACAACCTTTGGCGCTTTGTCGTCTTCATGCAGGGCGTAGGCCATTCCAATGCTGGTTTTGCTTGATGCACTAATCACGATAAGCTGTTCTGCTTCGTACCAATTATTAACCTGTAGGGAATCCCAGAGACAAAAAGAGGTTATAAACAAGGGCCACAGTAGCATGCGCTCATTGTCCATAGACGCGTCGTAACCCAATTCTGAGTTAACTCTGCGATACGTATTGTATCCAGGGGGTAGGGCAGATCGGTGCTCTGCACCATCGACAAAACGATTTTCGGAGATGTTAACTGGCACCATAGTCAGATCGTTCGCGGGCGGAAAGTAGCCAAACAATTTGTCACCTACCGGCAATCCGTCGACCTTGGAGTCGGTAATTTCGGCGAAGCCCCATACTGGGATCACTCCCCACCCATCGGCGCTATCGCCCAGCGCCGGAAAGAACTGCCAATAACCGATTAAATCACCTGCGGCAGCATAAGTGATGTTGTTGGCGGTAAAGGCGAAACGGTTGATTTTTACTTTGACTTCACCTTCTTCAATGGCAACAGAAGCGCCAGTGCTCACCACGCGCAGAGCGGAAAAGTCATCTTTTCGTATTTGAAATTGAGCCATCGTATACCTCTTTGTGATCGATTAAATTCTTGTTTTAAATTCTTGTGTTAAGTTTCTGTCGCTTGAGCGATGCTGGAATGGCAATGACGCGGACTCTCCCAATGATAGCCTGCTATTTCTGCTTTATGATCGCCAGGGCTGAGCAATCATCGTGCAGTTCGTTCAAGTTCCTTCGCGGAGCCCCTTATTCGAACACAAATCTGTTCGATGTCAATATTCAGTTGAGCTGTTGTTTTTTTAGTGGAACGTCCTATTCGGATGAATTCTTTTTACTACCGATGTTTTTAGCATAACTGCGAATAGTTTCCTTATATTCCTCTTCGGTAAAGGCCCATTGCTGCATGTCGGCATCAGCCCAGCCCAGATTCATTCCCGATTTGGCGCGTCCCAACGCAGAGGTCATTGAACGCGTTAATGCCAGTGGTGCGGCGGGAATAGCCAACAGCTCTTTGACTAACATTTCAGTTTTCTCTGCTAACTCCGCTCTGCTGACCAACCGTTGCGCCCAGCCGCTACGATGCAACTCTTCTGGAAATACCTTTCGAGCTGTCATCACCCAATCGCGAGTTATCGGAAGGCCTACCTCTCGCGCTAATAATGGCGTTCCGTTCCATACATTGGGAATGCCAAGGGCAAGTTCCGGAATTCTAAACACGACGTCTTCGGCAATGATTCTAAAGTCGCAAGCAGTTGCGAGTAATGCGCCGCCTCCGATGACATGGCCTTGCATACTAGCAATGGTTACCTGTGGTATTCGGTCCAGCTGCTCAAGTACTCGTTGCCAGGTTGCCGTTCTGTTTCTTCGCGTCGACCAGTCACCCTTTACTTCCGGATAAGAAGTCGTTTGCAAGTCTGCACCGGAACAAAAAGACTTACCCTCGCCGGTTAATAGAACGATTCGAATATCAGGTCGTTCCATCAGCTCGTTGAGTGTGGTCGCGATGTCGCGACGAATGTTGTCGTTTAATGCGTTCAGTTGTTTGGGGCGGGCTAATGTAATCCGAGCAACAGCTCCCTCATAGACTATTTTCACGCCTGATTCTATGGTCATACTATTTTCACCTTTGCACATAATGATAGATACCAGCGTATTCGATCGGGTATATTTAAACAAATACATCTGTTGCATTCATTCTGCAGGTTTGCAGCGTTGGACACTCAATGTCCAACGGAGGACTATGGTAAAAAGCCATCGATCTGTACTATGTTTCCTTATCATTCAATGTCGTCACTTCGATCCCTTTAACGAGCGGCTTGTCTTCATTTGATACTTCCCAGAGATAGCGATACCTCAACTTGTGCCTATCAACCCCCGATGTCGGGAGATTAGTCGACGTCAGCTCTAAAGCGATTATGCCGGTTAGAGGCGAGCTTCAAGATAGTGCTGACAAAATTAGCAATCCGGGAATTATGGACTATCTTGGTTTGTACACGGTCGGACCGCGAGCCGTATCGTGGATTGAATTTAGCGAAAACCCCTTGATGGCCGCAACTTGAAAGAGCCCATTGTAAGCGAATTGGGAGTACCGGTTAATGTTCTCCCGGGAAATATATGTCAGCGTGGACATGCAATTGCGAATTTTTGGAAAAGCTATAATCTACATTTTATTTAAAAACCTAGGCTCTCTGTGAACTTCTGAAAACCTAGCGCTAATGAGAGAAACAATCTATGTATAACGTTGAGCTAACAGACTCCTATTTTCCGGCGCAGGGTGCTCCTGAAATAACCCAAATAACCATTGGTGATATGTTGCGTGCATCGACGGCACGTGCGCCAAATCAACCAGCCCTCAAAGAGCTAACTTATTCCGGCGAAATTGCCCGCGTTTGGACATATGCTGAGCTACTCGCCGACTCTGAACGTCTTGCCCGTGCGTTGGCCAGCCGTCATGCGGAGGGCGCTCGTATTGCCGTTTTCGCCAATAATGTACCCGAATGGATACTGCTGGAACTGGCCTGCGGTCTTGCAGGCGTCATTCTCGTCACGGTCAATCCAGCCTATCAGAAACGCGAGTTGAAATTCGTGCTCGAACAATCGCAATCTGAGGCGATTTACTATGTCGCGGACTTTCGCGGTAACCCGGTGCAGGAAATTGCCGACGTCGTGTGCGATGAGATTCCAAACATCACTCACCGTATTTTGTTGACCGATCATGATGCGCTCTTCGCTGGCGAGGCACAGGGTGAACTGCGCGATCCGAAGCCAAGAGATCCGGTACAGATTCAATACACGTCCGGCACCACGGGCTTTCCAAAAGGCGCACTGCTACACCACAATGGCCTGGTGCAAAATGGCATGGATACCATGGCCCGCGCCGGAGTGGAGCAGGGCGACACCTTTGTTCACAATATGCCCTTGTTCCACACGACCGGTTGCGCGATTCTTGTCCTTGGCGGCCTCGGAACAGGCGCCACGATGCTTCTTGCACCAATGTTTGACCCGGCCATGGTTGCTGGAGTGATAGAGCGCGAGAGGACGAGTTTTGCCTTGGGGGTTCCAACTATGCTGGTCGCATTGATCGAAGAGGTGCGAAGCTCTGGCCACGACGTTTCTTCAATACAACGGATCATGTCTGGCGGATCGATGGTTGCCCCACAATTATGTCGGGACGCTCAATCCGTGTTCGGCGCACCGATTCAAATCGTTTATGGCCAAACCGAAACGTCGCCCGTGTTGACCCAAGCATGGTTTGAGGACTCTTTGGAAGACTTAACCCAGACAATCGGACAGCCAGTTGCCCATACTGAAATCTCAATCCGCTCGCCTCAGAACAATACAATTTTGCCAATCGGCGAGCAGGGTGAGATTTGCGCCCGCGCCTATAGTGTGATGCTTGGTTACAATGACAACCCGCAAGCGACGGCCGCTGCGATTGATAGCGAGGGCTGGCTCCATACAGGCGATCTTGGACGCATGGATGCCCGGGGCTACGTAAGGATTACCGGACGGGTTAAGGAGATGATTATTCGTGGCGGCGAGAACTTGTTCCCAGCGGAGATTGAAAACGCCATGCTGGAACACGACGCGATCGATGAGGTGGCTGTCGTCGGAATTCCAGACGAGAAATGGGGCGAACAGGTTGTCTGTTTCGTCCGCAGCAGCGCTAAGGAGTCATTGCGGGCCGTCGACCTAAAAGATTTTATTCGCGACCGATTATCGCCTCAAAAAACACCAGCCTATTGGGTCAGTGTTTCTGATTGGCCTCTTACGGGTTCAGGAAAGATACAGAAATTCAAGTTGACGGAAGCATTCGTTGCTGGCGACCATGAAGTGCTGAGTTAGTACCGCGGCGCTCGACAACGATTGCTCAACATCGCCTTCTTGCAATCTATCTGATGGAAAAGTATTTTCCGTTTACGCATCTTTATCGGTGTTAGCGCAGCCGAAGTTCTTTGAGATTATGGACGTCACACACTCGGCTAATATCCGGTAAATGTTTATGTTGTCTACGCACATATGAGAGACAATTGGACTGAATAGAATCGATTAGCGCTGATCCAATATTGGAATCTAACTTTGATACCTATTCACATCCGTTTTTTCCTGCCCGTTAAGAAAACGTTAGCAGCCGAAAACGGTACTGGTACTTAATCAGTATATTGATCAGAGACGTTTCAGATTGCTTGGTGAAGCAGCGACTTGTACATTGATTTACGTGGGTGAACTACTATTATTTGGGAGGGAGGTACATGTGAATAACCACTTGAGCACGAGGACTGATAAAAATGGGAAAAATAGCATTGCTCTGTGTTGTGTTATCGATACATTTCAACGTGCCTGTCAATGCTCAAGAATGCCACATCCTTCGAGTTGCAGGATCTGATCGCTGGCTTCCTGTCTCCTATGTCAATGAGGAGACACAAGAACCTGAAGGCATAGCCTATGACTTCGCCATGCTTGTGGGGGAACAGCTGAAAATCCCCGTCGAAATTCATGCCACACTTCCCTGGAAACGGATGCTTCTGTATCTGGAAAAAGGAAATATTGATATGAGTGTGGCAATGTATAAGACGAAAGAACGACAAGAAGTGTATCAATTCACTGACTCGTATTTGGTAAATACAGCACGTGTTTTTGTGAAGAAAGGTCAGGAATTTCCCTTCGAACGACTTGAGGATTTGATCGGTCTTACCGGCGGGATTCCACCCGGCGGAAGTTTTGGAGAAAAGTTTGATACTTTTGCCAAAGACCATAAGTTAAAACTGGCAGCTGTTGCAACCAAAGAGCAACGATTTCTAATGCTGCTAAATGGACGGACGGACTATTACATTCAAGATTATCTGGATGGCACAATCTCTCTTCAACAAAGTGGCCTTCAAGATAAAGTGGTGGCCTTACCTCATCCGGTTTCGATTACGAAGGTATATTTTTCTCTTTCCCGTCAATCGCCCTGTGTGAAACTTGTCCCACAGATAAATGCGATCATCAACAAGGCCAAACAGGATGGGGCTCTTCGGGCGATAATTGACAAATACGTTAGATAGCGATGATATAGCTGCAATAAGAAAGGAGGAAATACGAACATCGCCAAAAAGAGCACATGAAAAAAGGTCAGCTAAAATATACGAGCTGCAGCTCGATCGCTGCCGGTCCAGCTCCAGATCCATTATATGGTAATTGAAGTCCGACGTCGGCGCTTTCTTCGATTGACTATGTGTCATGCTAACTAATTACGAATAGTTGATCAGTTGCCAAATTCAAGACCGTTACTACTCATCAGCTTAACGATTTGTTTAAACCCACTTATGTTCGTCTCTAGTTACGGATCTATGGGTACTGTTCAGTTCCTATATCGTAGCAATGCAGGGAAAATGGAGCCTAGATGAATTTTACAAACAACACGATGCCTGACGGTTATTCGTCGAGATCAATACCCAGATACGCATGACTGAATAGTTCTGGTTTACCGAACCCATCAAATAGCTCAATGTTGATATTCCAAAAAGGCGATTTTTTCCGGGTTAGCTTTCCATCGTTAGTCACCTTCCAGAAATGGGAGTCTGTCCATAGTTTCCCAAGCAAAGAAGTGAAATTCACTCAATCAATTCCACATCTGAGTGTTTTCCATATTTAGCGAATCTAACGAATTTGATTGGCTGGATTGCTATATCAACGAAAGCTTGCGTAGGTATTCAAAGTCTTTGTGACTAATAGTCAGTACCGAGCAAATTCGTTCGCGAGTGGCGCCGAGTTTGCATAGGGATTTGAATAGTCTAAAATCAAGATGAGCAAGCTTAACAGGGTCTATGCTGTGCCTCCTTGATTGGTCATTTTCCCTGTCCACTAGCTGTAGGTCTGCGGTTGGTGCATGACGAACTATTTGTGCGTTCATTGATGTTTGCATTTTTGCTTTCCTTCCAGTTTGGGTTAAAGGCTCTTCGGGTTACCATGCAAGTACTTCAGCAGTTGGTCTATTGTCGAAGCAAAGCGTGCTTCAGTTCCCGTCTTATCCGAGTTTTAAGATTGTCGAAATTTATTTTGCAAGCGGCGTGCCACTTCATGGAATCAGCCAGAATAGGTATTTTCGGCCGCATGTTGCCGTAATAACGAATGCGATTTGCGAGTCACGTTGATTATGGGATGCAAATTGCAAAGTAGTATTGTACTGGAAATTACCTGTACTCCGGATCTAGTCCTAAGCCAATAAGCCACTGCTGAACGTCCCGTCATTGCGATAATCGTCGCTCGATTTGGGGTTGTTGGTCGAATAGCCATCTGCATAGTTGAGCTCCAATTCCACATGACTGTCTCGTCTGAAAGCGGGGCGGTACAGGTATTATTGACCGTGTACTTGAACTCCATCGTACAGGTAGAGATCTACCGATGGTTAGGGTCTTGACAGTCAATATCAGCTTGTGGAAATACGTTTAATTGATTCGAGTTAGTATGCATCTGACGGTGATAAGTCTCGCTGGGCATACAGTCTAACGTTACACTAGAGGTGATGGTCTTTCTCATTATTTAATCGTTTTTTCTTGATGTTAGCTCTACGATCCAGACGAATCAGGTTTCAATACGAAAATCCGGACAAATAGACCGACAAGACAAGCGTCTTATGTTGGTAGGGGCTGAGTTCCAAAAACAACGGCTGCAGCTCTCTGAAATTGCTAGTCGCTTTGACTGTGAGTGCGAAATCTCTGCCTGAGTTTTTCTACTCGCATAAATATGATGTGGCGCCCTGTGACCTGGACACAGAACTGAGTATCGATACGTGGGAACAAACCATTAATCAGATACTAATTAGTGCCTATCCATAAACTAACAAGCTCAGTCATTGCGAGCGTTAGCGCGGCAATCTCATCCAGCATTGGC
>ENA-OSET01001614-OSET01001614.1-sediment-metagenome-genome-assembly--contig:-NODE-1614-length-23200-cov-39.620854_pt1 | contig 23200 bp, 15 predicted proteins | sample MGYA00237882_ERZ534229 | MGnify/ENA primary metagenome ERZ534229 (study PRJEB26408, sample SAMN06266212) | sediment metagenome | isolation source: Hudson Canyon methane seep mesocosm | place... | reverse complement strand
GGTGATGACTATTTTACCGTTGATGATAATAGCGCACTAACTGAAGTTAACACGGGTAAGGGTAAGGACTCTGTTCAAGTCGGTCAATTATTTAACGAAGCACGTAAACCAGACCATGTAGCAACAGAGGATGAATTTGAAACGATTGAAACAACAAAAGGGTTATTGAGCAGAGGTATTAGTTATGAAACCACTATTAATGGTGGCGATGATGAAGATACCTTTTTAGTCTTACACAATAAAGAACGTTTAAAACTTAATGGCGAGGGCGGTGCAGACTCCTTCACTGTACGTGCTTTTGCTTTAGCATCAACTGGAAAATATGTACAAGATTTTACTGATATAGCAGGTGGAGATGAAACTGATTATATCGAATATGCTCAGAATGCTCCTGTAGTGATAGATGGTGGTGAGGGCAATGATCGAGTTGTCATATTAGGTACTGAAGAAAGCGATAACTTTGTGTTAACTGATACAGGTATTTTTGGTGCAGGCACTAATATTAGTTATAAAAATATAGAAGTTATTGATATAGATGGTATGGAAGGTGACGACCATTTTTATGTTCAATCAACTAATCCAGCATTCGTTACTCAGCTTTTTGGTGGCTTGGGCAGTGATAGTTTTCATCTTTCTGCTGATGTTCCCGCTCATCTACGCGTTCTTGATGATAAAGGAGAGTCTATGATTTTTGCTGATATTCAACAAAACCTTGATTCAATAAAAGGGCCTTTACTTATACAAGGGGGCTTAGATTTATTAGCAGATAGGTCACTTCCTAATGCCATTATGTTACCTACAGAAACGGATGCAGACGAATTTGACATTGCACCAAATCCTAACCTGTTTGTGAATGAAGAAGAGCAGGATGATGTTATAAATTTTCATAACTCCCAAAGTAGTAGAAATGACAAAGGCGTTTTAACTAAAGACCGTCTATACGGCTTAGGCATGGGAGATGATCTTGTGTTTCCCGATGGCGTTACTTATAAAGGAGGTGTAAGTTATTCCGCAGTAGAAATATTAAATGTTGAGCTAGGGGGGGGGAACGATACCCTAAGGGTTGAGTCTACACATGCAGGAGAAACAAATGTATTGTTAGGCCTTGGTAACAATATTCTAAATTTGCAATCAGTTTCAGGTGTGACTCGTGTGACTGGAGGTGAAGACAATGATGTTTTTAATCTGGGCAGCCAGGCACCCGCTCTAGGAAATGGTGTGGTTAATGGTATAGCTGCTGATGTAACTATTCTTGGTGGTGCTGGTTTTAATGGTTTAAATATTGACGATGCAGCTGAAAACCGTGATGTCAGTTTTGATTTAACGGCTTCGACATTTGATCATCAATATATGGAGAGTACTGTTAATTACCAGAACATAAATGAAGTAGATATCACTGCAGGTTCTGGGCATGATCAAATAAATGTAAAAGGTACTTCTTCTAAAACTCGAATTAATTCCGCGGCGGGTAATGATACTTTTAATCTTTCTAGTGACGGTGAAACATTAGCGGGTTCACTGACTGATTTAGCAGGGGAACTATTAATAGAAGCAGGTAACGGTAAAAATACTTTAAATGTGAGTGATTTTGCTAATCAAGTGGGTCTTGTTGGTGCAACACTTACACAAGATAAAATGACTGGATTTCCCGCAGACATTAAATATCAATCCACAGGTGGGCAATTTTCGGGTGGGATAAACCTAAGGTTTGGTCAAGGTGCAGATTTTCTAACTATTAATAGTACTTTGAAAACAGCTGTTACTAGTTTATGGATGAATAAAGGTAATGACAATGTTGTGTTTGACGGTGATGATCAAAATGGTCAAAGCATCGTTTTTGGTGAATCGGGAGATGATAGTTTAACGAGTAAGGCTTGGGGTAATAAGCAAATCTTATTCGGCGATTCTGGAGAGGTTGCTTTTCAAGGAACTTTTATAGGCTATCAATCGAGTCTAATTACAGATAAGAAAGTAGAAAACATTACTGAGATTTTCAGTATTGCTGATCAAGAGTGGGGAAATGATACTGTAGTTACTGGACAAGTTGGTAACATCGTTATTGGTGGCGAAGGGAATGATTCAATTACGGCGGCCGATGCTGATGATATCTTATTAGGTGATAATGGAGAATTACTGTATCAAGAAGGCATCTTAATACAAGCGCGCAGTCAACAAGCCCAAGATGCGGGCAATGATAAAATTACCGCAGGCAATGGTCGCAATCGAGTTATTGCAGGTGTTGGCGATGATCAAGTTGTTACAGGAAAGGAAACTGGTTATGTCATTGCTGATAATGGTGAAATGCTGTTTGATGAATTGGGACGACCTGAACTTATAAGCAATGTGGATAGTGACGATAAGGGATTGAATAATGACACTATTGAACTGGGTGATGGCGATAATGTTGCTCTAGGTGGTGATGGCGATGACCACATTACAGCAACTAATGGAAATAATATAATTATTGCTGATAAAGGCAGTGTCCGTTTTGTAAATGGCTTACCGGTAGAAATTGAAGCAACACTTTCACAAGGTGGGAATGATGTTGTCGATATTTTAGGGGCTGGCGAAAACCTTATTATGGGTGGTGGTGGAGATGATCAACTTAATGGTGGATCAGGAAAAGATATTCTATTGGGTGATTATGGTATTGCTACCAAACAAGGAACAGAGTTTAGTAAAGTCGTAACCACTCAGCCTCGCTTTGGTGGTAATGATCGGTTGTTTGGAAGAGGTGCCAATGATGTTCTTATTGGTGGAGCAGGGGATGATTATCTATCAGGTGATGAAGGCAGTGATGTTTTATTAGGTGATGGAGATAGTGTAGATTTTTATAGGAATGAACCTTTTAGCTTTGAAAGCAGTGATACCAAAAATGGCGGTGTTGATACACTTATTGGTGGAAGTGGCATAGATTTTATGTTTGGTGGGTTTGGCCGAGATATTGTTCATGGCAACTTAACAGATGATGTGTTCGTTGGAGACTATGCATCATTTAAAAGTGATGCTAAGGGCGGGAATATTGAGTTAATATTAGGTCCGGATAGTCAGGATATAGCATCAAGTATTCTAGTTAATTTTTACAATACCTCTTTCTTTAGTGCTATCCCTGTTGGCAGACCAGCATTAGATTCAGCAGCAGAACAACGAGAAAATGATGTAGCAACAGCACCCAAAGAATCAAATTTTAATATTAATGACCATTCTGGACATCAGGTGGGTGATACTACAGGTATTGACTGGATTAATGAATTACCACCGACATCGGCAGGTAATAAAGTTCATGATATTGTAAGTGGAGATACCTTATGGGATATTGCTGCTAAATATTTAGGTGATGCTGAACGTTGGCCTGAACTTTTAGAATTAAATCTTTGGTTAGAAGGTCCTGATGATCTTATTCCTGGTCAAGTTATCAAATTACCAGAACCAGCCAATGATGATGTTGCAGAAGAAAACAGTGATAAAAAAATAAATGATAATTTATCTTCAGCAGAGGATGTGGCGATTGCAGCAGTTGCTGGTTACGGTTCATACCGAGCAAAAAATACAAATGGACTCTTCGTCTTTGATGATAACAATAATCGCTTAAAACCAAGATACCGTAAATTTGGAAAGGCTGGTAATACTGTAGATGATTCTAATATTGATTGGGATCATAAGAAAAAAACTAAATAGAAAATTTTTATAATTTAATAGTTAAAAGAGGATAAGCATGGCAGCATCAGATGAATCGACTAAAAAGAAAGTTTCAGAAGCAGCAACTAAAGTTAAGTGGGATACGTCTAATATGACAACTACTTATGCCAATGTCTGTAATGTTTCTAGTACTCGTGAAGAAGTGTCTTTATTATTTGGCACTAATCAAACTTGGGCACGAGGAGGCGATGAGGTTGTTGTTGAATTATCTGACCGTCTTATTCTAAATCCTTATGCAGCTAAAAGAATGTCATTATTATTACAAAATGTTGTGTCTGAATATGAAGGTCGTTTTGGAGAAATTCAAACAGGAATAAGTCAGCAAGTTCCTGAAGGAACCAGTCATTAATTAGACTGCTTTATATTTGTAGGGTGGATAAGCGAAAGCGTAATCCACCTTTTTCAGTTATTCAAGACTCTTGAGTAATAAGTAAAGAATAATTCACACAAAGGCACTGAGACACGAAGAAGAGGGGCTTTCCTGTGTGTCTCAGTGCCTTTGTGTGAGAATAAAAAAAAATTAATCCTTGTTACATAATGATTAGTGGTTGTGGAGTAGACTGATTCGCTACTCAAGCGTTGATACATCAGCTTATATTATTCCCATTCTTTTGATAAGCTAAGCCAACTCCTTTTCCTACCTTACATAACATGACCCAACAGTCTACAACAGAACATCGGCCTGCAAACGATAAAGACCTCTGGTGGCAATTCTCGCAACAACAAACAGATTCAGAGTTTTACACAACTTGGTTGGGTATGGTGTCGTTGCGAATAAATCAAACTGTTCGTGCAGTGTTGGTTTTAGGTGAGCCTGATAGTGGTAACTATATACCTGTTTCATATTGGCCTGAAGGGCAAGGTGGTTCTTCCGTATTAGCTGATTTGGCTGAAACTGCCTTGGAAGAAAAACAAGGAATGGCGGGCCAGCTAGATGATGAGGGACAACGATTTGGTGTGGCTTATCCTGTTATTATTGATGATCAACTTTATGGGGTCGTTGCTGTTGAAGTGGGTGGTCAAAATGTAGGCTTAATTCTTGAGCAATCATTAAGACAATTACGTTGGGGACTGGGTTGGCTTGAAGCTCGATTGCGTAGTCATCAAGCTACACAAAGTGTAAAACTGAATGATCGATTAATCACGGCTTTAGATTTAATTGTCTCTATTCTTGAGTTTTCTGGTTACCAAGCTTCAATTAAAGCGATTGTGACAGAGTTAGCGCAAAGGCTAAATTGTGACAGGGTCAGTTTAGGGTTTAAGCATCGTAGTTATATTAAAGTAGAAGCTATTTCTCATACGGTGGAGCTGGAAAAACAAATGAACATTGTGAGGGCAATTGGCCAAGCAATGAATGAGTCTTTTGATCAGTGCCAACCATTGTCCTATCCAGCGGATAAAGATAAGCAATATATTATCCGGCAACATGAACTTTTAGCCCAGCAATATGATAGTGGGACTATTCTGACAATTCCTTTGTATGTTCATAGTGAACCTATAGGTGCTCTAACGCTTGAACGTCGATCAGACTCTGCATTTGATAAAAATGAATTGGCCTTATGCCGAAGTATTGCGACTGTAATTGCCCCTATTTTGCATGATAAACAGCTCAATGACTCGGGTTTAATTACAAAAGTATTCGACTCAACAGCTAAAACTTTGAAAAAGGTATTTGGGGCAGAGCATTATCTGCGTAAAACAGTTTTTTTGATGATTACAGTATTGTTGATTGCTATGTTTGCCATTGATGGACAATACAGAGTGACGGCAGATACGGTGTTAGAGGGTAAAATTCAACGCAGTATTGTGACCCCTTTTGATAGTTTTATCATTAATGCGGATGCACAGGCAGGGGATGTGGTTAAGCAAGGGCAATTATTAGCTCAGCTTGAAGATAAAGACTTACAACTTGAGAAGCTGAGTTTGCTAAGTCAGCAAGGACAGTTAACAAAACAATATGATGAAGCTCTGGCTTTACGAGATAAAGCGAAAGTTAATCTTATTTCTGCACAAATAGAACAAGTTAGTGCTGAATTAAAATTGCTTGATGAGCAACTTAAACGTACAAAAGTAACCGCTCCTTTTGCTGGGTTAATCATTAAAGGTGATTTAAAGCAATCACTCGGTAGTAGTGTTGCACAAGGAGATTTACTCTTTATGCTTGCACCTTTAAATGATTATCGAATTATTTTGCAAGTTAATGAACATGATATTCAACAAGTAAAACCAGGCTTAGAAGGTACTTTGGTCTTATCATCATTACCCGATGAAAAACTACAATTGATTGTTGACCGAATCACACCTGTTTCTACTACAGAAGAAGGTGAAAATTACTTCAGAGTGGAAGCGAGCTTAATTGATAAAATTTCTCAACTGCGCCCTGGTATGGAAGGTATTGCTAAAATTAATATTAATGAGCGCAGTTTAGCTTGGATTTGGAGCCATGAAATTATTGATTGGATGCAACTTTGGCTATGGCGATGGTTACCATGAGTGGATCACTTTATAGCCCAAGCTGGTATAGAGTCGCAGAACTAAAGCCACGCTTAAGAACCCACTGCCAAATTCATCGCCACAGTTATCGTGGTGAATTATGGTATGTATTACAAAATTTGGTCACTGGGCGTTTCCATCGATTTCCCCCTAATGTTTATTTTATTATGGGTTTAATGGATGGCAAACGTAGCTTGCAGCAAATTTGGGAAAGCGCGGCAGAAAAATTAGCGGATGATGTGCCCAGTCAGCAAGAAGTGATTCAGTTGTTAACCCAACTATTCAATGCAGATGTATTACAGACTGATGTATTTCCTGTTATTGAAGAAATGCAGAATCGTAGCCAAAAAATGCAGCGTCAGAAAAATATGCAGCATTTGCGCAGCCCTTTATCTATTAAAATCCCTTTATTTGATCCAGATCGCTTATTGTCTGCTTTACTACCTTGGTTTCGTTGGTGCTTTACACCAGCAGTATTGTTAATTTGGGTATTAGTAATCATTAGTGGAATAGTGCTGGCGGCTCAATACTGGGAGCCTCTAACTGAAAATGTAGTTGATCGTGCGCTTTCATTAGAAAATATATTATTACTCTGGTTTGTGTTTCCCGTGGTAAAGATATTACATGAATTAGGCCATGGATTAGCGGTAAAACATTGGGGTGGGGAGGTACATGAATTAGGTATCATGTTTTTGGTCTTTATGCCTGTTCCCTATATAGATGCTTCTGCCTCATCTGGTTTTCAACAAAAGCGACGACGTGTTTTAGTAGCCGCAGGTGGTTTAATCGTTGAATTATTTTTAGCCGTTATGGCCTTATTAATTTGGATGAATGCTGAACCAGGTATGACAAGGGCCGTTGCATTTAACATTATGTTAATTGCAGGTGTTTCGGCCATATTATTTAATGGCAATCCGCTATTAAGGTATGACAGTTATTATATTCTGAGTGACTTGGTTGAAATTCCAAACCTAGGAGGACGGGCAAATCAATATATTGCGTATTTAATACAAAAATATATTTTTCGGGCTCCAGCTGCACATTCGCCTGTATTAGCAGAAGGTGAGAAAGGATGGTTGTTTTTTTATGCCATCGCTTCTTTTTGCTACCGAATGTTAATGATGGTCTCCATTGTATTAATGGTGGGGGGGCAGTACTTTATTGTAGGTACGGTACTCGCTGTTTGGTCACTTTATTCAATGTTGTTACAACCTTTGTTTAAAACTCTAAAAGCCTTATTTGTTAGCCATGCAATTGCATCTGTCAGAAAAAGATCCATTGCAATAGTGGGCTGTGTCATTGCAATAACGAGTACTGCAATAATGTTAGTTCCCGTTCCTGCATCGGTGAGAGTCGAGGGTGTGGTGTGGGCGGCTGAAAAAACCATGGTTAGACCTGAAGTAAATGGCACCATAGCTAAAGTTGTTGCTGTCGCAGGTAGTCAGGTACAAGTTGGTGATGAATTAATTGAAATAAATAACTTACAGCTACAAGCTGATGTTGAAATTTATCAAGCACAGTTAAAAGAAGTTGAAGTTCGTTACAGTCAGGAAATTATTAGTGATCGTGCAAAAGCACAAATTACTAGACAAGAAATTGTGGCGGTAAAAGGGTTGTTACAACGCTCAATTGAACGTCAAGAAAGTCTAAAAGTTCGCAGCCAAAAAGCAGGTGTTTTTATTGTAGAACAAGTTGAAGATTTATCTGGACGATATGTACAAAGAGGTGATGTACTGGCTTATATAATGGCGGATAATGAAGATATTATGTTACGCGTTGTAGTCAACCAAGATCAGGCTAATTTAGTCCGTCATTTGAACAGGCAGGTTGAAGTGCATTTTTCAGGAAACTTTGATCAGATAATTAATGCAACTATACAGCGTGAAGTACCTGCAGCAACGGACGAAATACCCAGTGCCGTATTAACAACTGAGGGGGGAGGCTTACATGCAACAGTTCCAGGTAAAGAAGGGCAATTAAAAACAGCTCAGCGCTTATTTCAGTTTGAAGTAGCATTGGATGAAAATATGCCTACACAAAGAATAGGTGAGCGTGTTTATGTGAAATTTATTCGCGCTCCAGAAGCACTTGGTGTACAAGCTTATAGATTAATTCGTCAACTTTTCTTAAGTCGTTTTAGTGTTTAGGCCAGAGATGCTTTTTTCTGCTAAAGACCCAAAGGTAATAAATACTTTACGGGTACCTTACGGTCCTTATCCAGAAAAAAAGGAAAATCATTTGTCGCTTATGGATAAGCGCATTAATCGATTTTTATTTGACCAACCAAAGAGATCAAAAGTTATTAAGCGTTTTCCATCCTTGTTTATTGAGATAAAAAAACAGGCTCAATTATTAGTAGGTTTAGATGAAATTGAGTTACAAAAAAAAGTAACAAGCTATCGCAATAAAATAACCCAACAAGGTTTGCAAGATACTCATGTAGCAGAAGGTTTTGCTATGGTTAGTGAATTATCCTGGCGTATTTTAGGCATGCGACATCATGATTGTCAGCTACAAGGTGGCTGGTATATGCTCAATGGTATGGTTGCAGAAATGGAGACCGGAGAAGGAAAAACGCTAACAGCAACCTTGCCTGTATCATTAATGGCAATGGCCGGTTTTCCTTGTCATGTTATTACTGTAAATGATTATTTGGCTGAACGTGATGCTGAGAAGTTACAGCCTCTTTATCATGCATTAGGATTAACAGTTGGGGTTGTGACAAGTAGTTCGGAAGTCTCTGATAAGCAACAAGCTTATGCCTGCAATATTACCCATTGCACTAATAAAACCTTAGTATTTGATTACCTACGTGACAGGATGACATTAGATAATCGTAATAGTAGTTTACGGTTTAATGTTGAAAAACTATATGGCAAAGAAACTTCAGATAATAAACTGTTATTGCGAGGTTTATGTTTTGCCTTGCTGGATGAAGCCGATAGTATTTTAGCTGATGAAGCACGAACCCCTTTAGTTATTTCTGGGCAAGGCAGTGATTTTCAAGAAGAAGTCTATTATCGTCAAGCATTAGAAATGGCATTAAAACTAGAACAAAGTAATGATTATTTATTAAGGGACAAGCAAATCACCTTAACGGCTGCAGGTGATAATAAACTGCAGCAACTCGGTGAAGAAATAGCTGGCGTTTGGTTGGGTGAGCGACGACGAAAGGAAAGTATAAGTCTTGCATTGCAAGCACAACACTTATTGCTCCGAGATGAACATTATATGATTGATGATGAAAAGATCATTATTATTGATGAGTATTCAGGAAGACCCATGCCAGATCGTTTCTGGGGTAGAGGTTTACAACAATTAGTTGAAATAAAAGAAAACTGTCCAGTAACAGGAAATAGAGAAACCTTAGCGAAAATTAGTTATCAACGTTTTTTTCGACGTTATCACCGTCTTGCGGGGATGACTGGGACTGCCGCTGAAATAAGTAAAGAGTTAAATAATGTCTACGCTTTATCTGTATTAAAAGTGCCTACTTTTCGACCCAGTTTACGACATTTTCAACAGACGACTGTTTGTATTAATCAACAGCAAAAGTGGCAGAAAGTTATTGAAAAAATCATTCACTTTCATAAACAAGGACGACCTTTATTAATAGGTACAAGAACGGTTGATGCCTCAGAGCATTTGAGTGATTTATTAACTAAACAAAATATAGAACATAAACTATTAAATGCACGGCAGAATGAAGAAGAAGCAAATGTTATTGCTGAAGCAGGGCATTTTGGCCGGATTACCATAGCAACAAATATGGCTGGCCGAGGCACTGATATTTGTTTGCAGGATGATGCCTTAGATGCAGGTGGCTTACATGTAATTCTTACTGAAGCTCACACGGCAAGCAGAATAGATAGGCAGTTATATGGCAGATGTGCTCGTCAGGGGGCGCCTGGTAGCGTAGAAGCTATTATGGCTTTGGATGATGATGTGCCATCTGAAGATAAAGGCTGGATGATGTACCTGTTACAACAGATACCCAGTATACTTGGCAATCCTTTGGGGAAGTGGTTTGCAAAAAAGGCAATTGCTTCAGCACAAAAACGAGTAGAAAAAACTCACTTTATTATACGAAGCAAAATGTTATATCAAGATAAACAAACAGAAGAAGGCATGGCTTTTTCAGGGTATTCAGAATAATGATAGCCATTAAAGCAGTAATATTTACCGTAGCAATTATTACAGTTGGCTTAAAGGGTCAAGTTATTGCTCAAGAAGTATTACCATCCGACCCTTCTGTAAGCTCAAATGATTGTATTATCGAGCCCCATAAAATAAGTAATATCAGTAGTCCTGTAGAAGGTGTAGTTAAACAAATAATGGTTGAACGAGGTGATCTGGTTAAGAAAAACCAAGCGGTAGCTCGGCTTAATTCTCGTGTTCAGCGGGCTGCTGTTAATCTAGCGAAAGAACGTGCAAATTTTAATCAAAGAAAAGTTAAGCGCAATAAAGTGCTTTATGCTAAAAAATTGATTTCGCTTAATGAAAAGGATGAGCTTGAGACCGAAAGTTTTTTGTCAAAATTAGAATTGAAACAGGCGCAGGCGATTTTATCTCAACGTACAATTAGTAGCCCTATCAGTGGGATAGTTGTTGAACGATTTCTTGGTCGTGCTGAATTTGTTGGAGAAGAGCCTATTTTAAAAGTGGCTCAATTAAATCCACTGAATATTGAAGTAATATTGCCAATAGATGCTTTTGGTAAAATTAAAAAAGGAATGAAAGCCACAGTATTACCTCAGTTACCTATTGGTGGTGAATTTGAGGCCAAAGTGGTTATTGTTGATAAAGTAGTTGATGCTGCAAGTGGAACTATTGGTGTTCGTCTTGAATTGCCTAACCCTAAAAATAGCTTGCCGGCTGGGATAAAGTGTAGAGTTGAATTTGATCTATCAAGTTAATATTATTTTTCAATCTTAAATCGGCAGATATGTTCGCCTTTGGCCATATACTAAACAAGCTCAATTAATAAGGTGTAATAAGGGTTTTATCCAGTTTAGACCTTATGCATTGACGACAGGTTGAAATTCTGGATTTAAATGATTCATCTCTGGTATGGATGACCCAATAATGGACGCAATGAGGTCTTTGAATAAATACCTATGTAAAAATAGGCTAAAGCTTTAGTTGGTTCATTTTTGGTTCTCTTTTTTGATTCTTGAAATTTACAGGTTAATTTATCAATTTTCATCTAATGCCCCCGCCTAAAATAATGTTATCGTTAGCCATTATGTGGGGGGTACGTACTCACAAATCAAGTAATACCAATCCCAATAAGTTCGTCTGTTATTCCTTCTCCTCATGAAGAAGGCTAGGATGAGGAGCTTAAAATAAAAACTTATTGTGATTGGTATAATACGATGAGACTAATAGATATTCTGCTTTACACTTAACACCACATAATGGACATGGTTCAAACAATGACAATAATTTCAGACTACCTTGATAAAATAAATACCCGCTACCAAACAGGCATATCAAGAGAACACAGCTACCGAGGTGATCTGCAAACCTTACTCGAATCATTATTAACAGATGTATTAGTGACGAATGAACCCGCACGGATTCAATGTGGTTCACCTGATTATATCCTTACCAAAAATGACATTCCACTAGGCTATATTGAAGCAAAAGACATTGGTAAACCATTAGATAGCAAAGAATATAAAGAACAGTTTGATCGCTACAAAAAATCACTCGATAACCTTATTATTACGGATTATCTAACATTCCAATTTTATCTTGATGGTGAATTGACCATCCGTATTGATCTAGCAGATATTGTTGATGGTTCGTTAATTGCCAAACCAGAAAACTTCAAACATTTCACCGACCTAATTACTGACTTTGCCGCTCATATTGGTCAAAATATTAAATCACCGACCAAACTATCAAAAATGATGGCAGGTAAAGCTAAGCTACTAGCCAATATTATTGAGCAATCACTTAATCAGGATGATAAAAATGCTGATGACAGCACGCTTAAAGATCAAATGGAAGCCTTTAAAGCGATATTAATCCATGATATTACCGCCAAACAATTTGCCGATGTCTATGCCCAAACTATTGCTTATGGCATGTTTGCCGCACGTTTACATGACTACACATTACCGACCTTTTCACGCCAAGAAGCCGCCGAACTTATCCCTAAAAGCAACCCCTTCTTACGCAAATTATTTCAATATATTGCGGGTTATGATCTTGATCAGCGTATTAGCTGGATTATTGACTCATTAGCCGATATTTTTCGTGCGACCGATGTACGAAGTATATTGCAAAACTTTGGCAAATCAACCCAGCAACAAGACCCGATCATTCATTTTTATGAAACCTTTTTAGCTGAATATGACCCTAAACTCAGAAAAAGCCGTGGCGTTTGGTACACCCCACAACCCGTCGTCAACTTCATAGTGCGGGCAGTCGATGATATTTTAAAAACCGACTTTAACTTAAAAGATGGCCTAGCCGACACCAGCAAAACAACCGTTGAAATTGATGCACCCTACCTAGCAGGGCGAGGCAAAAACAAAGCCACTAAAATGGCAAAACAACAAAAAGAAGTGCATAAAGTGCAAATTCTTGATCCCGCAACCGGCACAGGTACTTTTTTAGCTGAAACCATCAAACATATTCACCGTAGCCAATTCACCGATATGGCAGGTGCTTGGAGCCAATATGTTGAAGATGACTTAATTCCCCGCATCAATGGCTTTGAAATTTTAATGGCATCCTACGCCATGGCACACCTTAAACTTGAATTATTATTGACTGAAACAGGCTATAAACCCAATAAAAATCCGCGATTAAATGTTTACCTTACCAACTCATTAGAAGAGTCACACCCTGATACAGGTACATTATTCGCCAGTTGGCTCGCCAAAGAAGCCGAAGATGCCAACCATATCAAACGTGATACACCCGTTATGGTGGTGATGGGTAATCCACCTTATGCTGTCAGTAGTAGCAATAAAGGCGATTGGATTCAAGACTTGCTGATGGATTATAAAAAAGACCTGAATGAACGCAATATCCAACCTTTATCCGATGACTACATCAAATTTATTCGCTACGGTCAGCATTATATTGAAAAGAACGGCGAAGGCATCCTTGCCTATATTTCTAATAACAGCTTTATTGACGGGGTGATCCACCACCAAATGCGAAAACACATATTAGAAACCTTTGATCAGGTTTATATTCTTGATCTGCACGGCAATAGCAAAAAGAAAGAAACAGCACTAGATGGCTCAAAAGATGAAAATGTCTTTGATATTATGCAAGGCGTATCAATTAACCTGTTTGTAAAAACAGGCAAAAAAGCTGCAAAATCATTAGCTGAAGTACATCATTTTGATTTGTTTGGTAAAAGAAAACAGAAATACCAAATCTTGCAAGATAATACGATTCATTCACTGGCTTGGAAAAAACTGGATTGTCGCTCGCCAGAGTATTTCTTTGTACCCAAGGATTTTGAAGTTCAAGAAAAATATAATCAAGGCTTACCCATTAATACTTTATTTTCACTTAATGCTAGTGGTATCAAAACCCATCGTGATGATTTCGTTATTGATTTTGATAAGCAGGCTTTATTTGCACGAATTGAATCATTTTATGATCCCTCGGCAAGCGACCAAGAAATAGCCTCTCGATTAACTCTGAAGGATAATCGTGACTGGAAAATTACTGAAGCAAGACAACAAGGTGAAGCAGACATAACACAAATACAAACAATTCAATACCGTCCTTTTGACTATCGTTCTATTTATTACGATTCAAATTTAATTGATTTTGGGCGTGAGAAAGTGATGCGGCATTTCGTTAATGGTGAAAATATTGGTTTGCTTACATGTCGGCAGCAGTCTACCTTTGATTTTCAACATATTATTGTCAGTAAGTTGATTTCAGATATGTGCAGTGTTTCCCTGCAAACAAAAGAGACAGGTTACGCTTTCCCTCTCTACCTCTACCCAGAATCAGATAATCAACAATCATCAAGTGAAACCTTACAGCGAATCCCCAATCTTGATCCGACCTTATTAGATGAAATTACTCAAGGGCTCGGTTTAAACTTCACCGCAGAAAAACAAGATGAAGCCAACAGCTTTGCCCCCATTGATTTGCTCGATTATATTTATGCGGTATTACATAGCCCCAATTATCGAGACACCTACAAAGAGTTTCTGAAAATCGACTTCCCCCGTGTGCCGTACCCTAAAATTGATTGCTTCTGGCAACTGGTTAAATTGGGCGGTGAATTACGCCAATTACATTTATTAGAAAGTGATCTGTTATCAAACTCACTCGCAACTTACCCCGAAGCAGGCGACAATACCATTAGCCGTAAACTAACCAAAACCAGCTTAGGTTATGAACCAATTGATGAACAACAAGGCAAGGTATGGATCAATGATGAACAATACTTTGACCAAGTACCATTACTAGCATGGGAGTTTTATATCGGCGGTTATCAACCCGCCCAAAAATGGCTAAAAGATCGCCACGGCAGAACTTTAGATAGAACCGACATTCGCCATTATCTCAACATCATCACCGCCTTAGTAGAAACAGACCGCCTGATGAAAGAGATTGATAATGTGCTTGGTGAGGTACAATGAATTTTAAACCTACTGTGTTAGGTGCTTCTTGATCTTGATAATGGGTTTTACGAATGAATAAAGGCTTATTATTAGGAGCTGGATTTTCCTACGATTTAGGAATGCCTCTTTCTGTCGAGTTTACTGAAGTCTTTTTGGGTATATTCAATAAGAGGAATGTTAAATCATTAGCTACTGCACTAGCTAAAAACGACCCTTACTCAAATGGAAGGCCAATTAATAAAGAGGCCATTTTTAATGGCCTTGATCTATTGCTTGAATATAAGAAAGACAGAGGCAATAACTACGAAGAATTTCTTAAAATAATCCAAGATAAACAAAATGAGCCTAGCTCAAGCCAATCTGACAAAGATTCATATAATTATTTGTTTTCAGTTTTTTACGAGATCGTTCATACGATCTTATCGCTATATCAAAAATTTTCTTATGAAATAATCTATGAAAAAAATATTAGATGGTTTTCAAGGTTGGAAAACTTACTCTCTGATAAAGAGACTTGGGTTTTTACGCTAAACCATGACTTATACATGGAGTGTATTGCACTAGACTTTGGGATACCCGTTACATATGGAGATAATGAGAGTATTTCATTTCCTTTAAGTAATATTGAAATGGATAAGAAGGTTAATCTAACCTGTTCGAAAAGAAGCAGCTTAGTATCTAGTGGTGCAGGATTCTTCAGAGGAAAAAGAGGAGTTAATCTTGTTAAGCTTCATGGTGGTCTTAGTGAATTACAGTATAAAGACAATGAAATTCTGTGTAATTTGCCCTTAAACTGTGATTCATCAAATGAGCTTATCGCTAATTTTAAGCAGCTGGAAAATATGGCGTATTACCATCAAGGTCAGAAGGTTCCATCTGGTAAAGATAGATGTATTACAGATTCTAATGGTGAGTTAGATATAATTTCAAAATCAATGCTCACTGGCGGAAGTAAATATAGCAAGACATCTAAAATAAAAAAAGGAGAAGAAAAGCTCAAAATATTTGATGAGGAGTTAATGAAGCTTGATGAGTTAACTATCATTGGTTATGGCTTCGGAGATAAGCACGTTAACTTTAGACTTTCTAATGCGATGCTACTGAATAAAAATTTGACTATTCGTATCGTAGATCCTGTCAACTGTAAGCCTCCTGAAATATTAGAGCAATTTGATTTTGACTCAAGAATACGAGGCGCATCATGCGGCGCAGCTCATTGGATGGACTATTGTGTAAGTGAAAAGTGGGATAGTGAGCAGGCAAATACTTTAAAGGAAAACGTCAAGTATCGAGATATAATAAAAAGCAAAGTTGAGGCTGCAATTATGGCTGGGGCGTTTAATTGAGAGTCCAGCGCGTAGGTTGGGCTGAGGCACGAAGCCCAACAATTCACTCGCCAGATTAATTAATTATCCAATACCGAAGAGCCAAGCATAAAGGCGGATGTTATTTTTTTACCGTCAATATTGCTGAACGAAACCGAAGTCTTTTGCTTGATCATGTCGATCATTTAAGGGATTGTATGAAAAAGGTTCAACAAAAACATCCCTTTTTTATTGATGCGATTGTCATTTTACCCGATCATTGTCATGCCATCTGGACATTACCGCCCGAAGATAATGATTACGCTACGCGCTGGATGTTAATTAAATCTAACTTTTCTAGAGGATTACCAAAAGAAGAGCGAATAAATGCCAGTCGCTTAAAAAAACGAGAACGCGGGATTTGGCAAAGACGCTATTGGGAGCATTTAATTCGTGACGACAATGATTTTGCACGACACATTGATTACATTCATTTTAATCCTGTGAAGCATGGTTATGTTGAACGAGCCGTTGACTGGCAATATTCAAGTATTCACCGATTTATAAGCGCGGGTGTTTTAAATGAAGATTGGGGTGGTGATGTGTGCTGTGAAGCGGTGGATTCATTTGGAGAGATATGATTCTGTCCAATATGATTGTTGGGCTTCGTACCTCAGCCCAACCTACCTATATCATGAGGTCGGATCCTGAGATGATTCACCCCTCGGGTAAAAATATAACAAAGCACTTGAAAAAAAGACAGAGAAGCGCCAACAATAATGGCTGCGTTGTTAATCCATTATTGTTTCTGAAAAGAATCGTTCGTATCAGTTAGTTCCTAGATAGGACTAATATGGGAATTGATGATTATTTTTCAATCTTAAATCGGCAGATATGTTCTCCTTTGGCCATACACTCCACTAGCTCAATATCTTTATCTAATAAAGTGGTAATAAGGGTTTTATCTAGTTCACAGACTTCGCTGTGTTTTTGAGCAAGGTCGTGATAAATACAATTACAAGCCTCTATATAATGATGCGTTGCTGTACTTTCTTTTTTATCTGATAACTCGAAGCCTAAATCATCCATAATAGTTGCTAATTCAGTGATCCTTTCTTCTGTAGATTTGCCTTCAAATTTGGATAATAAACTTTGAGCTAGCGTACCTCCAAGTGTTTGCAGGTAAGATTTGAGTGCGTCACTCCCCAGTTCATCTTTTAAATTTGTCAGAATAAGCTCTGAAAACCAAGCGTATTGTTTTGGGAAAAAATTTAATCCTGATTCGGTCAATATAAAAGTACGCACAGGTCGTCCCGCTGTTTTTTTCAGGTCTCCTGTTTCAATGTATTGCTGGTTTTCTAAAGAAGGTAAGTGCTGTTGAACTGCATTACGTGAAATATCTAATAAATTGGCAATTTCATCAATACTTAGTCCTTCTCTGTTCTTGAGTAATAAATCAAGAATTTGACGCTGACGGGGGCTAACATTGCTTGGCATAGAGTGTAAGGTAATTCTATTTAAAGGGGTAGAATAACAAAAAATTAATATTAATATTCAATTAAAAAAGTTTTAACATATAAAAGTTGTAAAAGGACTTGAGGTTTGTTATTCTCAAATTTAAGTACATGCTAATGTACTTAAAACTAATAATAATTAATGAGGTGTAGTAAATGAGTGAGTCTTTATTTGATAGGATTGGTGGTGAAGCGGCAGTAAATGCAGCGGTTGAATTGTTTTACCGAAAAGTTCTTGCAGACCATAGAATTAATCGTTTTTTCGATAAGACTAATATGGAAGAACAAATTGTTAAGCAAAAAGCTTTTTTTACGATGGCTTTTGGTGGACCAAATACATACACTGGGCAAGATATGAGAATTGCTCATGAACATTTAGTAAAAAGAGGATTAGATGATTCTCATTTTGATGCTGTAATGGAACATTTAGGCGCTACATTAGTTGAATTAAAAGTACCTGCTGACTTAATTGGTGAAGCGGCTGCAATTGCTGAAAGTGTAAGAGCTGATGTATTAGGCAAGTAATTTATAAATATTTTTTATAAATTGTGAAAAGAGAAAACAATTATGTTTTCTCTTTTTTTATGCGTGATAATAATTTCTGATACGATCTAAATAATTGAGATAACAATGACGAATATAAAAATTGGGGAAAATAGTTACAGTTGTGAGTCAGAAGAAACTGTATTAGATTCTTTGTTAAGGCAAGGTGTCGATATTCCATATGCCTGTAAAAAAGGGACATGTCATAGTTGTATGGTACGTTGTACAGATGGCGCGCCACCAGAAAAGACACAACGTGATTTAAAAGATACTTTAAGAAGTCAAAACTATTTCCTATCCTGTCTTTGTATTCCAGAACGCGATATGACTATCCGTTTACCTAAGCAGTCAGAATTGTTTTCTGAAGGAACGGTTGTCGTCAATGAAATGCTTAATAGAAATACTATTTTATTGATTGTTGAATGCCAAGATATTCTTGAATATAAGGCGGGACAATTTGTTAATTTGCAGCGAGAAGATGGTTTGACTCGTAGTTATTCTATCGCCAATACACCACAAGAATCTAAAACTCTAGAATTTCATATTCGTCGATTACCTGATGGCCAGTTTAGTGAGTGGGTACATGATAAAGTTAAAGTAGGCGATACTTTGGCTGTGTCTGAACCTCAAGGGCATTGTTTTTATATTCCTGAACGCAAGGAGCAAGGTGTGCTTCTAGTAGGTACAGGAAGTGGTTTGGCTCCTCTGGTAGGTATTTTAAATGACGCACTTGCTCAGGGACATTCTGGTCCAATCCAGTTGTTTCATGGCAGTAGCGAAAAAGAAGATTTATATCGTATTGATGAAATGCGTGCTTTAAGTGATAAATATAAAAACTTCACTTATACACCCTGTATTTCAACAGGAGAAAATGTACCTGAGGGCTTTGAGCATGGAAGAGCCAATACCGTAGCATTGGAAAAAGTTCCTGATTTAAAAGATTGGCGTGTTTTTCTTTGTGGTCATCCTGATATGATTACGGATATGAAAACACAAGTGTTCTTAAAGGGTGTTTCTATTGCCGACATTTATACTGATGCTTTTCTGGTTTCAACTGAACAATAGCTAGAGACGGACGTTTTTTAATCACCCCTTTTAGAAAATAATAACCGTTAGTATTGATAGATAAAAAATGAAACAAATAAGTAAAAGTGAAAACAGTCCTTTATTAGTTGCATCGGGTAAAAGTAGTCGCTTAGAAGCGATTAAAAAGAAAGCTGGTTTGATAGTTTCTGAAAATACCGATAAAAAATTAAAGAAGTCAGTATTTGTTTCAGGCTTAAACCCAGCAACAAGAGATGCTTTGCAACAAGCGGTAATAATGGTTGATGAACGAATGGAATCAATTATTAATAGCTACCCAGACGGCAAGAAAAACACTTTTTTTAAATTAAAGTATGGGGTTAAAGTCGATAAGGTAAAAGGGCTGCTAATAGCTGATATATTCAAGCTATTAATATTGGATGCTAATAGTATTAAAAATTATGATTTAATCAAAAAATTGTATTTAGATGGAAAAAAGGCTGATGCTGAATAGAATCGTTAATCTATTTCCTTTATGGGCTATCATTTTATCCAGTATTGCTTTTTTTAATGCTGAATATTTTGGTTCATTTAAAAGCAGCATAGTCCCTTTATTAGCCCTAGTTATGTTTTGTATGGGGATGACATTAAGGTGGCAAGATTTTAGAGCCGTTCTAAAAAGGCCTTTAGTTATTGCTATCGCTGTGGGTATTCAATTCTTATTAATGCCATTGTTTGCCTATGCAATTTCTATCATGCTCGGCTTATCGATAGAGTTAATGACAGGGATGGTTTTAGTAGGGGCAAGTGCTGGTGGGACTGCTTCTAATGTTATTTGTTATTTAGCAAAAGGCAATGTAGCACTTTCAATTCTAATGACAGTTGTGTCAACTTTATGTGCAGTACTTTTAATGCCGGCATTAACTTTTGTTTATTTGAATCAAGTTGTACCTGTGCCTGTAGATGGCATGCTTAAGAGTATTTTATCTATCGTATTAGTCCCCGTATTAGTTGGGACATTTTTGAATAGTATGTTGGGTAAAAAGCTCAATATAATTCAGCCGTTATTACCCTTATTTTCCTCCTTTTCGATTATTTTTATTATTGCCATCATTGTGGGTTTAAATCATGATAATTTAAACGTTTTGGCTTTACCTGTATTAATGGCTGTGGTTTTACATAATATGATGGGCTTAATGGCGGGTTATGGTATTCCTTGGTTATTAAAATATGATTCCCAAACTTGTCGAACAGTTTGTATTGAAGTGGCAATGCAAAACTCAGGTCTAAGCGTTGCCTTAGCAATTAAATATTTCTCAATTGCTGCTGCATTGCCAGGCGCTTTATTTAGTATTTGGCACAATATTTCAGGTAGTTTATTGGCATTATATTGGCGTAAAATAAATTAAGCTTTTGTAGTCTTGATGAAGCAAAGCGGAATCAAGGATTTGCTGATATTTTCCTTGATTTCGTTTCACTGCATCAAGGCTACATTTTTTACTCACTTTAATTAATGGTTAATTGTTAGCCATATCAATCAAACTTATATTGTTACCACTTGTCGTTTTGCACCCCAGTTTCCTGGCTTAGCATCAAAATTACCTGCACATTTTGTCTGACAGTTTAAACAGGCACCATTAGTATCTAAATTCCATTCAGAAAGTTGGTACCAGTCTCGCCCAATAAGTAACTCACCGCAGTGATGACAATAAGTACTATCAGCCGATTTATTATGAGCATTACCAATATAAGCATAATTAACGCCGTTTTTTATAGCGATTGTTCTGGCTTTTAATAAAGTGGCTGTTGGTGTTCTAGGAATATCACGCATTTTCCAATCAGGGTGAAAAGCTGAAAAATGCATAGGGACATTGCTTCCTAAATTTTCAACTACCCATTGAGTCATTTCTTGCAATTCTTTTTCTGAATCATTTTCCCCAGGAATTAACAAGGTAGTAATTTCTAACCAAACATCAGTTTCTTGTTTAATATATTTTAAAGTTTCCAATACGGTTTGTAAGTGTGAGCCTGTGATTTTATGATAAAAACTTTCATTAAATGATTTTAAATCAATATTAGCAGCATCCATATTTTGATAAAACTCATCACGAGGTTGTTCACAAACATAGCCAGCAGAAACAGCAACAGATTTAATTCCTAATTCTCTACAGGCCTGAGCTGTATCAATAGCATATTCATGAAAAATTACAGGATCATTGTAGGTGTATGCAACACTTTTACAGTTTGAATTTTGAGCAGCATTAGCAATACTTTGGGGGTTGGCCTGGCTCATTAAAGTATCCATTTCTCTAGATTTACTCATATCCCAGTTTTGACAAAACTTACACGCTAGGTTGCAACCAGCTGTGCCAAAAGATAAAACAGAAGACCCTGGGTAAAAATGGTTAAGTGGTTTTTTTTCTATGGGGTCTATACAAAATCCACTGGATCGACCATAACTGGTTAACACAATTTGTTGATTTAAATTTTGACGAATAAAGCACAATCCGCGTTGTTGATCGTGTAATTTACAAAATCTGGGACATAGATCACATTGTACGCGACCATCTTCTAAGGTATGCCAGTAGTCAGTTGTAGCTATATTTTCTGATATTAATGTGTGCATAAGAAAAAAATAGTTAGCTGGTGGTTTGTATGAACTTGTAATTTAGCATAAAGCGCCTATAAATTAAGAATGGAAATTATTCGAGACATGGCAGTAGCAGGTACTTTTTATCCTGCAGATAAAAATCAGCTGAAGCTAATGCTTAAGGGCTATCTTAATGATGCGCCTCAAAGTAATAAAGTGCCTAAAGCTATTATAGTGCCGCATGCAGGTTATATATATTCTGGGTCTATTGCAGCAACTGCTTATGCCCGCTTGCGATCAACTGAACAGGCGATTAAAAAAGTATTGCTTATTGGTCCGTCTCATCGTGTTGGGTTTAGAGGAGTCGCGCTGAGTACTGCTGATCAGTTTTCAACTCCCTTGGGTAATATTGCTATTGATACTGAAGCTGTCAGGCAATTGGCAGAGCTTCCATTTGTGCAATATTTAGATCAGGCACATGAATTGGAACATAGTCTTGAAGTGCAATTACCCTTTTTACAAACAGTATTAGGAAAATTTTCTTTAATCCCCTTAGTTGCTGGTGATTCAACACCGGATCAAGTATGTCAGATAATTGAAAAGTTCTGGGAACAGGATGATGTATTAATTGTCATTAGTTCTGATTTAAGTCATTTTCATGATTATCAAACAGCTAAAAAAATGGATAAAAAGACTTCAGAAATAATTGAACAATTGCAATATGAAGAACTGGATGGTGAATCTGCTTGTGGTCGAGTCCCAGTAAAAGGGCTAATGGCATTAGCCAGAAAAAATAAATTGGCAATAAAAAACATTGATTTAAGAAACTCAGGAGACACTGCAGGGTTTGCTGATTTAGATAGAGTTGTAGGGTACGGTGCTTATGTTATTGAATAAAAAAAACAAACAGATTTTGTTGGATTTAGCTTCTCAATCTATTCAAACAGGGTTGGATACAGGGCATCCTTTAAATATTAACCTAAGAGACTATCCTTTTGAGCTCTCTCAGCAGAGAGCCACCTTTGTAACTATAGAAAAAAACAAACAATTACGGGGCTGTATTGGAATGCTAGATGCAGTTCTTCCGCTAGCTGAAGATATTTGTGAAAATGCCTATTCAGCCGCTTTTAAAGATCCTAGATTCCCTAAAGTAGAGCAAATAGAATTAGCTGATCTTGATATTCACTTATCAATTTTGAGCCCCTCAGAAGAAATAGTATTTACCTCAGAGCAGGACCTTATCGCTCAAATTAGGCCCGATATTGATGGACTAATCTTACAAAGTGGATTAAGAAAAGGTACTTTTTTACCTTCTGTATGGCAGTCAATACCAACATCTGAACAGTTTTTACAGCATTTAAAACAAAAGGCTGGCTTAGCTAAAAATTTTTGGTCTGATCAGATTAAAGTTTATAGGTATAC